>BNJU01004290.1_pt1 | contig 70382 bp, 109 predicted proteins | sample 8539281 | NCBI WGS metagenome assembly BNJU01 (sample SAMD00202456, study PRJDB9452) | human saliva metagenome | isolation source: human saliva | place: Japan | reverse complement strand
GTAACTGGCGCAAGGGTTCGAATCCTTTATTCTCCGTCATTAAAAGAGCTTTATAGCTCTTTTTATATTCTTTAAATTTTACTATCTATATTTTTATTTTGTTTCTGATATAATACTTGTAGGATTAATGTTTATCATTTTTCCATTAAGGAGTTTATTATGAAAAATAAAAATTAATTGTTCTACTTAGTCTTCTGGCATTTACTCTACTCACTGTTGCTTGTAGTAATGAGTCTTCTACAGTGTCTAATCAAGTTTCATCTACCACTACTACATCTGTTGAAGTTGTTCAAAAAGATTATAGAAGTTTTTACAAACCTGTTTTTGATGATTACGAAAAATCCTATCTACATCTAAAAGATACTTCTGCAATTATGAATCTATATGAAAGTTTCAAGGTAACTAAACGTCCAATAAATAGTTGGGCTCTTGAAACTTCTGTTTTTCAGGCTGATAAAAATGCGCTATGCATATCTTGATCTTAATGAGGATGGAGTTGAGGAATTATTAGTTGGTGTCGAGCAGTTAGATAGTAGTTATTTCCTAACAGGTCTTTATTATTTAGAGAATGAGAAGCCTGTACTTTTAGCAGAAGGATTCGTTGCAGGTCATGGTGGGGCAAGAAATGCTATGAACATCTATAAGGAGGAGATATTCTAGAATTAAGTTGGTCCTCTGGTAGTGGTGATGGAATCGGTGTCCTTTATCACCTTAATTCAAATCAAGAAGTAGCTAGTAAGATTCAAGAAAAGGAAGTTAGAATCCCTGGAAATAACAACTTACATGATACTTTTTGGGAAGGCTTCATCTGAATTGATGGAGTTTAGTCAACTTGATTGGCAAGAATTTCCAACTTCGAAAAGTGTTTCAGAACAAAAAGCACCTTGGACTTCGGAAAAATCTGCAAAGCTTGAACTGTTTATAAAAGGATGGGGTGAAAGACTTGGTCAACCGAATTATAAAAAAGGGATTGCAGGTGGAGATGTTGGTCCAGATAATCTCTATACATTTGGGGATGGTCCGAGTGAAAAAATGAATGCAGAGTATTCAGATACGGGTTTAGGAACTGCTCAGTACCGAATTGTGGAACGCTACAGTAATTGGGATAAATTTCCAGATGTTCATAGCTATTACTTTGCTATAACCAACACAGGAGAAGCTATCGTCTTTCATTCACCAACAACTAATGGTGGAGTCATGTACTTAAAACCGACAGAAAATACAGAAATCCAAGCAGAGTTTAAACGTTTGGTGGAAGAAGATTAAAAGTAAAAGAGTTTAGCTTGGGCTAAGCTCTATTTTTAATATCTCTTTTCTATCATTTCATACTCTTTGAGTATTTAATGGTATACTAGTGTTATATAAATTATAAAGTATTATTTGATGATGATTGTATAATTTAGGAGAATATGATTTATGCTAAAAAGTGTGAGATTTCATAGTATTTACTATAGAATTGTTATATCTATAGTTGTTTTATTTCTTTTGATTGTTAATCAAATTGCTGGGCGAGGAATTCAATCAATTACTATATTTGATTACGCTTTTAGCTTTGATCAAACACAGTTAGTTTATTCCTTCTTTTATTAATTTTAGTTGGCATTGGCATTAATTTTCTTTCTCCTTGGAAATTTTGTATTACACAGGATGGAATTTACCTTAGAAGATTAGATTTATTTGTTCCTTGGAGAGATATCAGTGGAGTTTTCTATGTTTGGCTTTAACAAAGCGAGTAATTTTAGCAGAGGGCTTATTTTTATAATCATAAATGTTTAGTTTTCTATCGTCATGACTACAAGCCAATTTGTATTTATAACACTTCTATATTAGCTTTATTTGTTGTCAAACTATTTAATTCTCAGATTAAGACGAATATCTTATCAGCTAGTTTTGCTACGGGATTTAATATCCTATTAAATACTTCAATTATCTTTTATCTTTATGATTTAAATAATCTTAGTTTTAGTTCTTTTTACTTTTTTGCTTACTCTACTTTATAAAAAGTTTTTATTCTTCCTTTATGGTTGGTTTATAGTCAAAATTCTAAGTATGGTCCTTATCTAGCCCATAGTACTTTCTTTAAGAGAATGCTTCAGATGTGATTCATGTTTAATTTTATAAAAATGATAACTTTCTACTTTTTGTAGGAAGTTTTTTTAGTATTCTATATCGAAATAATTGACAGATAAAATGGAAAGAGGTAGAATATAGAAAGTTCGATATAGAAGAAAAAGGAGACAAAATGGACAAGATGATAGGTGGCTATCAAGCTTTACAGATTCGCTTGTTGAATGGGCGTATCTTTCAAAAACTATTGAGCAAGGAAGCAGATGCTCAATACCGTAGTGAACAAGGTAAGATCTTAACAGTGCTTTGGCAAAAAGAGGATGGTCGGGCAACTGCTACGGATATCGCTCTAGCTTCTGGATTAGCTAACAATACCCTAACAAGCATGATTAAGAAGTTAGAAGACCAGGGATTGGTTACTGTAAAAGCTTGCACTCAAGATAAGAGAAGAAAATTTGTTTGTTTGACAGAATTGGGTTGGGCGCAAAAAGAGATTGGAGACCGTGTCAGTAAAAGAACTGGGGAGATTTTCTACCAAGGATTTTCGGATCAAGAAATCCAGGAATTTGAAGCTTATCAAGAGCGAATTATTTCAAATTTAAAAGGCTAAAGAAAATGACATGTGAGGAAAGGGAGAAAAGTTATGATTGGAATAACAGGTGTAACAGGAAATTAGGTTCCTATGTGGCAGAATCTTATGAGATCAAAAAGGAATTGCTTCCGTCCATTTAGCACGAAGTCCAGAGCGTGCAAAAAGTCTACGCGTCTGCAGAAATTCGTAGAATGGTGTATGCCAATTCACCAGAGGTGGTTGAGGCCTTAAAGGGTATTGATATCTTGTTGATGGTTTCTGCTCGGGAAAATCCAGAGCGTGTCAAGGAGCACAAGGACTTTTTAGATGCTGCAAAGCTAGCAGGAGTAGAGCATATCGTCTATACCTCCTTTTATGGGGCAGATGAGAAGGCAACTTTCACCTTGTCTCGAGATCATGCCCAGACGGAAGCCTATATCAAGGAGTTAGGGTTCACCTACACTTTTTTGAGAGATAATTTTTACTTGGATTTCCTGATTGATATGGCGCTTGAAAATGGAGAGGTACGTGGTCCGGCCGGCAGTGGTCTTGTGTCAGCTGTTGCCCGTAAGGACACATCTAGGGTTGCAGCAGAGATTCTTTTAAATCCTAAGGAGTGGGAAAATCAAACCTTGAATTTGACAGGGCCAGAGGAACTTTCCATGGAAGAAATCGTAGTGCTTCTCTCAAAAGAAACCGGTAAGGCTATCGCGTATGTGGATGAAACAGTAGAAGAAGCTTATGAGTCACGGAAAAAATGGCCAGCACAAACTTGGGAGTACGATGCCTGGGTCAGTACTTATATAGCTATCAAAGTTGGGGAACAAGCTGGGGTTTCAACAGATATCGAAAAAGTTCTAGGGCATCCGGCAAGTAGCCTATTGGATACTCTTAGAGACAGAAAACTTATCGAGGAAGAACATGATTGAATACAAACATGTAGCCTTGCGCTACACGGATAAGGACATTTTAAAAGATGTCAATCTCCGCATTGAAAATGGAGAATTTATGGTGCTAGTAGGTCCTTCAGGATCTGGAAAGACCACCATGATCAAGATGATTAACCGTCTCTTGGAGCCGACAGATGGCAATATTTATATGGACGGAAAACGCATCAAGGACTATGATGAACGAGAGTTACGTCTTTCTACTGGTTATGTTTTGCAGGCCATTGCTCTCTTTCCAAATCTAACGGTTGCTGAAAATATTGCACTGATTCCTGAGATGAAGGGCTGGAGCAAGGAACAGATAGCCTCTAAAACAGAAGAACTCTTGGATAAGGTTGGTCTGCCTGCTGCAGAGTATGCAGAGCGCCTGCCTAGTGAGTTATCGGGTGGGGAGCAACAACGGATTGGCATTGTGCGGGCCATCATTGCAGAGCCAAAAATCTTACTGATGGATGAGCCATTCTCAGCTTTGGATGCTATTTCTCGCAAGCAGTTGCAGGCTCTAACTAAAGAATTGCACAAAGAGTTCGGTATGACGACTATCTTCGTAACACATGACACAGACGAAGCTTTGAAATTAGGCGATCGAATTGCTGTTTTACAGGATGGAGAAATACGCCAGGTTGCAGAACCTAAAACAATTTTACAAGCACCTGCGACAGACTTTGTAGCAAACTTGTTTGGAGGTGGCCTTCATGTCTAATTTGATTGCAACCTTCGAGGAGCGGTTTGGGGATTGGGTAACTGCCTTATTTCAGCACTTGCAATTGTCCCTTTTGACACTCCTGCTAGCCATTTTCATAGCTGTTCCTCTGGCAGTTTATCTACGCTATCATGCCAAACTAGCGGATTGGGTCATACAGATTGCAGGAATTTTTCAGACCATTCCGTCCTTGGCCTTATTGGGGCTCTTTATTCCTCTCATGGGAATCGGGGTCTTACCCGCTTTGACGGCTTTGGTCATCTATGCGATTTTTCCAATTTTGCAGAATACTCTAACTGGTCTACAAAGGGGATTGATCCTAGCTTAGAAGAAGCAGGGATTGCATTTGGGATGACCAAGTGGGAACGACTCAAGAAGTTTGAGATACCTCTAGCTATGCCTGTTATCATGTCGGGAATTCGTACGGCAGCTGTTTTAATCATTGGTACAGCAACCTTGGCAGCCTTGATTGGCGCGGGGGGGCTTGGTTCCTTTATCCTTTTAGGAATTGACCGTAATAACGCAAGTCTTATTTTGATTGGAGCGATTTCTTCAGCCCTCCTAGCAATTGGTTTTAACTTTTTGCTGAAAGTGATGGAAAAAGCTAAACTTCGGACAATTTTTTCTGCCTTTTGCCTTGTTGACGGTATTGTTAGGGATTTCCTACAGTCCTTCTTTACTAGCTCAGAAAGAAAAAGAAAACCTGGTTATCGCTGGGAAATTAGGACCTGAACCTGAAATCTTGGCTAACATGTACAAGCTCTTGATTGAAGAAAATACAGAGATGACGGCAACAGTCAAACCTAATTTTGGTAAGACTAGTTTTCTCTATGAAGCTCTGAAAAAGGGTGATATTGATATCTATCCAGAATTTTCTGGAACCGTTACGGAGAGTCTTCTCCAATCGTCTCCAGAAGTTGGGCACGACCAGCAAATGTTTATGAAGTGGCACGGGATGGCATTGCCAAACAGGACCAACTAGCTTTTCTTAAACCCATGGCTTATCAAAATACTTATGCTATAGCAGTTCCTAAAAATTGCGCAAGAATATGGGCTTAAGACGATTTCAGACTTGAAAAAAGTAGAAGGACAGCTCAAGGCAGGGATTCACTCTGGAGTTTAATGACCGTGAGGATGGAAACAAGGGCTTGCAGTCTGTTTATGGATTGAATCTCAATGTAGCAACAATGGAACCAGCCCTTCGCTACCAAGCCATCCAGTCAGGTGACATTCAAATTACAGATGCTTACTCAACGGATGCAGAAATTGCTCGTTATGATTTGGTGGTTTTAGAAGATGATAAACAACTCTTTCCGCCTTATCAAGGAGCGCCACTGATGAAAGAAGAATTACTAAAGAAGCATCCAGAATTGGAAGCAGTACTCAATCAAACTAGCTGGTAAAATTACAGAAAGCCAAATGAGTCAACTCAACTATCAGGTTGGTGTGGAAGGCAAGTCGGCCGAAACAGTAGCGCGTGATTTCCTATTTCAAGAAGGAATTCTTCTAAAGTAAAAGTAGAATAGACTTTATACTTAACATAAACCCATCTTTCTTTTTAGATAAGATAGGGTTTTTGTATTAGATTAAAAAGTAGTATAAGTGTTAACAAGACAGCTAGTGTAATCTCAATGCTTTAGTGAGACTTGTTAAAAGTGTCTATCTAGCTAAAATGAAAGTTATCGGGAGTTCATAGCTAAAACATCCAAATAAAATTCAACTACTTGGTCTTCCTTATAAGATTTCCCTTTTTGAGCCATCAGGTTAGTGTTTCGATAAAGTTAGTTACGACAAAAATGCTTGAGATAGGAAGCAGGAATATTAGGATAGGAAACTTGTAAGTCCTTTGCGACCATGGGATAAACATGGTGTTCCAATTCTTTCTGTAATTGACGGAGGAAGTAGTCATTTTTTGAGAAAAGGAGGCTGGTGATATGGTCTTGATTTTTCTTAAAATGCAAAAAGATATGAGCCAAATAAGCTTCTGTAGTTATATTTTCCTCACGTTCAAAAAGATGATGGAAGAGATAACGGCAGAGCTCGTCTAGGAAAGTAATTCTTTACTTTCATAATGGCTATAAAAGGTGGAACGACCAACATCTGCTATGTCTATTATCTCCTGAACGGTAATCGTTTCAAAGTTTTTTTGATTTAGTAATTGTAAAAAAGCAGCATAGATAGCTTTTCGAGTCTTGGTGATGCGACGATCTTGAGTAATCATATGGACACTTTGAACAAACTGTTCAGTATTGTACAAAAGAGAACGGCTTGCTTCTGTCCTTTCATTGAGTTTTTATTGGATAATAATAATGAACAAGATGTTCATGAATCTATTATAACAAAGGAATGAGAATATGAAGACAAAACATGCTGTAAGGGTAGCTTTTTTCTTAAATTTGAGTTTTTCAGTGCTAGAGTTTATTTTCGGAAGTATTTTTAATTCTAGTGCAGTTCTAGCAGATGCTGTTCATGATTTGGGCGATGCTCTTGCGATTGGTTTATCTGCTTGTCTAGAAACAGTCTCTAATCGTCAGGAGGATAAGCGCTATACTCTTGGTTATAAACGATTTAGTCTTCTAGGAGCCATACTGACATCCGTAATACTTTTGACAGGATCATTCATGATGATTATAGAGAATATTCCTCGCTTGATAAAACCAGAAGTAGTAGATTATCAAGGAATGCTTGTATTGGGAATTATTGCTATTATTATAAATTTACTGGCTAGTCTCATTGTTCGAAAAGGAAAGACTAAAAATGAGTCCATTCTCAGTCTTCATTTTCTGGAGGATATTTTAGGTTGGCTAGCTGTTATTGTGGTATCAGGGGTCTTGTACCTAACGGATTGGTACATCCTCGATCCACTTCTATCCCTTTTAATTTCTAGCTTTATACTCTGGAAAGCTATCCCTCGTTTTTGGTCTAGTCTTAAGATATTCCTAGATGCAGTTCCTGAGGGGCTCGATAGCGAAAAGCTAGAGCAGGATTTATTATCAGTTGAAAATGTCAAAAGTATCAACCAATTGAATATATGGTCCATGGATGGCCTAGAAAATAATGCTATCGTTCACTTATGTATAGATGATTGGATGCGCATGGAAGATAGTAAAGAAGATGTACGCTATTTTTTAAGACAAAATGGAGTTCACAATATTACTATTGAAGTGGATAGTAGTCCAATGAATCATGCTCAACACAAACGATGCCTTGAAGATATTGAAGGCATAAAAAGCTCACGAACACTAGAGAAGTTTTTGGAAAGGTTGATACTATTTTTCATTTGCTTGTATACTAATAGGTAAAATGAGTGTAAACTAAAAAGTAATAAAAAGAATTAAGGGGAAAATATGTATTACAAAACCTTAAATAACAATGTCAAAATACACAATTAGGGTTTGGAGTATTTCAGACACCAGTAGATGAAACAAAGCGAGCAGTTCTTGATGCTATTGAGGTTGGATATCGTTCTTTTGATACCGCTCAAATCTATGGCAATGAAGCAGGTGTGGGGAAGCTATCTTGGAATCAGGGTCTTTCACGTGAAGAATTCTTCATTACGACAAAGATTTGGATTTCGAATGCTGGCTATGAAAAGGCCAAGGCTTCGATTGAAGAATCCTTGAAAAACTTCAAACAGATTATATTGATCTTTTGTTGGTACACCAACCATTCGGTGATTACTATGGCACTTACAGAGCCATGGAAGAAGCATATAAGGCAGGGCAGGTTCGTGCCATCGGAGTATCTAACTTTTCACCCAATCGCTTTATTGATCTTCAGTATTTTGTGGAAATCAAGCCAGCTATCAATCAGATAGAAACTCACGTATTTCAGCAACAAAAAGAAGCCAAAAAGTATTTGGAAAAATACAATTGTCAAATTGAATCTTGGGGGCCCTTTGCTGAAGGGAAAAATGATTTCTTCAATACCCCTCTCTTGAAAGAGATTGGAGAAAAATATGGCAAATCAGTAGCTCAGGTAGCTCTACGATTCTTGATCCAAAGTGATGTTGTTGTCATTCTAAGTCTGTTCGTAAAGAATGGATGCAAGAGAACTTCCATATTTTTGATTTTGAGCTAACAGAAGATGAGATAAAGAGCATAGAAGGATTGGACCAAGCAAGTACCTCTTCCTGATCATCAAGAACCGGAAACAGCAGAAAGATTTTTATCTTTTTAAGCTAGTCTAATTTTATCATCATTAAATAGGGGGATAATCGATTAAAAACTTCCCTTAGGAAGATTTTCCTCTTACAAAATAGAGATATAAAAGTGTATACTAGAAATAGTAAGAAACAGAGGATTGTTTTATGAAATCAGCAGTTTATAGTAAGGCAGGACATGTTGGTCTTGTTCAAGTGGATCGTCCACAAATTCAAGCGCCAGACGATGTAATTATCCGTATCGTGAGAACCTGTGTTTGTGGTTCAGATTTGTGGACTTATCGCAATCCCAATATCAAAGAAGGTCGTTTAAACAGTGGTCACGAGGCGATTGGAATTGTAGAGGAAACTGGAGATGCCATTACAACAGTAAAACCTGGAGACTTTGTCATTGCCCCTTTTACACATGGTTGTGGTGAATGTGATGCCTGCCATGCTGGCTTTGATGGTACTTGTGATCGTCATTTAGGAAATAGCAATTGGTCTCACGGTGTTCAAGCAGAGTATATTCGCTTCCATTGTGCGAATTGGTCATTAATAAAAATTCCAGGCCAACCTTCAGACTATACAGAAGCTATGCTAAAATCCTTGCTTAGCCTAGCTGATGTCATGCCTACAGGCTACCATGCTGCGCGTGTAGCTCATGTGAAACCTGGAGACAAGGTTGTAGTTATTGGAGATGGAGCAGTTGGGCAATGTGCAGTCATCGCAGCTAAAATGTGTGAGCCTCACAAATCGTGCTCATGAGCCGTTACAAGGATCGTCAGGAAATGGCATTGGCATCTGGGGCGACTGCAGTCGTAGAAGAACGTGGTGAAGAAGGCATTGCTAAGGTTCGAGAAATACTTGGTGGAGGTGCAGATGCTGCACTTGAGTGCGTTGGGACAGAAGCAGCTATTGATCAGGCTTTGGGTGTTCTCCATAATGGTGGTCGTATGGGATTTGTCGGAGTACCTCACTACAATAATCGAGCAATAGGTTCAACCTTTGCCCAAAATATCTCAGTGGCTGGTGGTGCAGCTTCGGTAACAACCTATGATAAAACAAATCTTGCTAAAAGCTGTCCTTGATGGAGACATTAATCCGGGTCGCGTCTTTACACATTCTTATAGTTTGGAAGAGATCGACCAAGCCTATAAGGATATGGATGAGCGTAAGGCTATTAAATCTATCATTGTCATTGACTAAAAAAACGGCTAAAGAGTTCTAGAACTCTTTAGCCGTTTTTATTTTAATCTAGGTACTTTCTCGTAAAGTCAATCTAGTTCCAAGCATAGTTAGGCTAGGAATTTTGCGACCGTGGAGAACTTCTTTATTAAGAATATCCATACCAGTGCGCCCCATTTCTTCGGTGTAGACGGTGATACTAGAGAGAGGCGGAAAGACTTGCTTGGTGAGAATGGTATCGTTAAAGGAAATCAAACTCACACGCTCAGGTAGGGGAATTGCAGCTTCTTGTAAGGCACGAAGGGCACCAATAGCTAAACTATCACTAGATGCAAGCTGTAGGAAGATTATCACCTAGGGGTTTCAATAGCTTCTTTCATCAAGTCATAGCCTGACTGGGCACTAAAGCTTCCTTGAAAGACAAGATCTTCACAGTAAATACCTTTTTCTTGAATATAAGCTTTATAGTTTTCTAAGCGTTTGTCCTGGATCAGTTCTTCTTCATCGGTCGTAACTTCAAGACCTGAGAGGATACCAATCTTATCGAATCCTTGGCTAGTGAAAAAGTCTATAACCTGTTTAACAGCATTGTAAAAATCCGTAATGACGCAGGTATGCCCTAGGGCTAAAGTGTCACTATCCAGAAAGACCAGGGGTTTTTGGTATTCCTCAAAAGAAGCAATTTGAGTCTGGCTAAATTTTCCGATACAGAGAATACCAATGACTTCCTCGCTAAGGGTAAAGGGCTGGTCATTAAAATAGCGCAAGATTTCATAGTCTAACTCTTGGGCTCTTTTTTCAATTCCTAGACGAATCTGGTAGTAATGAGATCTTCCAATTCTCCTTGTTCACTTACCCATTGGATGATGGCAATCTTTTGCTTTAGTTTATGGGGTTGGCCAGTTTTGAGGTGCTTGGTATATCCTAACTCTTCAGCAACTGTCAAGATACGATGTCTAGTTTCCTCGGTGACAGATAAAGTCTGATCGCGATTGAGGACACGGGATACAGTCGCAATGGAGACAGAAGCTAACTGGGCAATATCTTTTAGTGTAGCCATAATTACCCTCCTTTTTAGGTTATTATAACATATTTTTCTATAATTTTACTCATAGTTTAGTAAAATATCGGTAAAAGTGTTGACCAAAGCAAAAAGCCTTGGGTACAATAGAAGAAAACGATTACATTTTAAGAATTTTTACTAAAAATGGACAAAGGAGAATCATAATGACACAACATCTTACTGCTGAAGCACTCCGCAAAGATTTTTTGGCTGTTTTTGGCCAAGAAGCAGATCAAACCTTCTTTTCACCAGGCCGAATCAATTTGATTGGTGAACATACAGACTACAATGGAGGTCATGTTTTTCCAGCTGCTATTTCACTAGGTACTTATGGGGCGGCTCGTAAACGTGAAGACCAAGTTCTGCGTTTCTACTCAGGTAATTTTGAAGATAAGGGAATCATCGAAGTTCCTCTAGCTGACCTCAAATTTGAGAAGGAACATGACTGGACCAACTATCCAAAAGGTGTCCTTCATTTCTTGCAAGAAGCTGGGCATGTAATTGATAAAGGTTTTGATTTCTATGTCTTTGGGAATATCCCAAATGGTGCTGGTTTGTCATCTTCTGCATCCTTAGAGCTTTTGACTGGTGTCGTGGCAGAATACCTCTTTGACCTAAAATTGGACCGTTTAGATTTAGTAAAAATCGGAAAACAGACAGAGAACAACTTTATCGGAGTCAATTCTGGTATCATGGACCAGTTTGCGATCGGTATGGAGCAGACCAACGTGCTGTTTACCTAGATACCAATAGTTTAGAGTACGACTTGGTTCCACTTGACTTGAAAGACAATGTGGTGGTTATCATGAATACTAACAAACGCCGTGAGTTGGCAGACTCTAAATACAATGAACGCCGTGCTGAATGTGAAAAAGCAGTAGAAGAACTCCAAGTGGCCTTGGATATCCAAACTTTGGGCGACTTGGATGAGTGGGCTTTTGATGAATACAGCTACCTCATCAAAGATGAAAATCGTTTGAAACGTGCCCGCCATGCAGTTCTTGAAAATCAACGTACCCTCAAAGCTCAAGCAGCTCTTCAAGCAGGAGATTTAGACAAGTTTGGTCGCTTGATGAATGCGTCTCACGTTTCTTTAGAGCATGACTATGAAGTAACTGGCTTGGAATTGGATACCCTTGTTCACACAGCTTGGGCTCAGGAAGGTGTTCTTGGTGCTCGTATGACAGGGGCAGGATTTGGCGGATGTGCCATTGCCTTGGTGCAAAAAGATGTTGTTGAGGCCTTTAAGGAAGCTGTTGGCAAGCACTACGAGGAAGTCGTTGGATACGCTCCAAGCTTCTATATCGCTGAAGTTGCAGGTGGCACTCGCGTTTTAGACTAGGAGAGAAGTAAATGGACGCTGTAATATTTGATTTAGATGGCTTATTAGCTGATACTGAGATCATTTCTCTAAAAGTTTATCAAGAATTGCTTAAAGATTTTGAAATTCCTTTCAGAGAAGAAACATATTCTAGAGACTACAGTGGACATAGGGAAGAGGAGAATGTTCAACGATTTTTAGATACCTATGATTTACCTTGGAACTTTGACCAAACCTTGGAAAAAGTTTATGAACTGGAAGCTCGAATATTAGCCAGAGGTGTAAATTTAAAAAAAGGTGCTAAAAATTTGCTTGCTTTTTTGCAAAGAGAAGGTATTCCAATCGCTCTAGCAACTTCAAGTGTTGAATCTAGAGCTAGAATGATTTTGGATAGTAATGGTATACTGTCCCTATTTGACCATCTAGTTTTTGCAAAAGATGTAAAGCGAAGCAAACCTTACCCTGATATATTTTTAAAGGCCTGTAGTGATTTGAATGTTTTACCAGAGAATTGCTTAGTATTAGAGGATAGTGAAGCAGGGATTGAAGCAGCGTATAGAGCTGGGATACCAGTTATTTGTATTCCAGACTTAAAATGCCCAGCACAGTCTTTCTTAAATAAAACAGAACAAGTTTTTCAGGATTTAGATGCTGTCAGAGACTATTTAGAAAAGTGAAGGAGAATCAATGAGTCAAGGAGTTCTAGATGCATTTATCACGGAAGTTATTGCTGAAAGTGCTTTTGAGGAAATGGATCGAATCTACCTAACCAATCGTGTCTTGGCACGAGTGGGAGATAGTTTTTGGAGGTTGAGACTGACCAAAAATGATTTGATTGAACTAAAAGATCAGCTTGTTGAGGAAGCAGTTCGCTTGGAAACGATTGAAGATAGTCTGGCAGCGCGTGAGATTCTCGGTGCAGACCTCATGGACTTGGTAACGCCTTGTCCAAGTCAGGTTAATCGAGACTTTTGGGCTACTTATGCCCAGTCACCAGAGCAGGCGATTGCGGACTTCTACCAACTCAGTCAGAAGAATGACTACATCAAACTAAAGGCCATCGCAAAGAATATTGCTTATCGTGTACCGTCTGACTATGGTGAACTGGAGATTACCATCAATCTCTCTAAACCTGAAAAGGATCCAAAAGAGATTGCGGCAGCTAAGTTGGTTAAATCCAGTAACTATCCTCAATGTCAGCTTTGCATGGAAAATGAAGGCTATCATGGTCGTGTCAATCACCCAGCTAGAAGCAATCACCGGATTATACGTTTTGATATTTCTGGCCAGGAGTGGGGCTTCCAGTATTCGCCTTACGCTTACTTTAATAAGCACTGTATTTTCCTAGATAGCAAGCATCGTCCTATGGCTATTAGTCGCCAAAGTTTTGAACGTTTGTTAGCAATTGTGGAGCAATTTCAGGCTACTTTGCTGGTTCAAATGCTGACTTACCAATCGTGGGTGGTTCCATTCTGACGCACGATCATTATCAAGGTGGTCGTCATGTCTTCCCAATGGAAGTGGCTCCTATTCAGAAAAGCTTTACCTTTGAAGGTTTTGAATCTGTCAAAGCAGGGATTGTTCAATGGCCCATGTCCGTCATTCGATTGACTTCATATTCTAAAAGAGGATTTGACGGACCTAGCGGATAAAAATCTTACTGGCTTGGCGTCAATACTCAGATCCGAGTGTTCAGATTTTGGCAGAAAGCGATGGAATACCGCACCATACCATTACACCGATGGCCCGTAAACGAGATGAGCAGTTTGAGTTGGATTTGGTCTTGCGGGATAATCAAACATCTCTAGAGCATCCAGATGGTATCTATCATCCCCACAAGGATGTCCAGCATATCAAGAAGGAAAATATTGGCTTGATTGAAGTTATGGGATTGGCTATCTTACCACCACGCTTGAAGGAAGAAGTGGAGCAGGTGGCAGCTTATCTAGTCGGAGAGGGCGTTTCTGTTGCAGCCTATCACCAAGAGTGGGCGGATGAGTTGAAAGAAAGTCATCCAGGCTTATCTGATAAAGAAGAGGCCTTAGATATCGTCAAAGAATCAGTCGGGAAGATTTTTACCCGAGTCCTCGAAGATGCAGGTGTTTATAAACAAACAGCAGAAGGGCAAGTAGCCTTCATGCGCTTTGTAGCTGCAGTCGGCATCATTCAATAGTCAGGACCTTCCTCTTGCATACTAGTATAAAAAGTAGTATGATAGCGTTTGAAAGACCAGGAGGAATGTATGAAGGATTTTCACTTTGATGCCATATCGGCTTTTGAAAATTATGAAATCAAGGAAAATGAGAGATGGACATGTGACTGTTACCACTAAGGTTGTCAACTCTTCTCTTAACTATTATGGCAATGCCCACGGAGGTTATCTTTATACTCTGTGTGATCAAATCAGTGGCTTAGTCGTTATTTCTCTTGATTTAGATGTTGTAACCTTACAGTCTTCCATCAATTACTTAAAAGCAGGATATCTCGGAGATGAATTGACCATCAAGGGAGAATGTCCATAAAGGACGCACCACCTGTGTCGTCGATGTAGACCTCATCAGCCAAAGATGGAAAAATGTCTGCAAAGCAACCTTTACTATGTTTGTCACAGGACAACGGTCTGAAGATAGACAGGTGAGGATATAAAAGAAAGAATGAGTAGGAAAACTATCCTACTCATTTTAATTTGTTAAAGAAGTTCCAGAGAAATATATAAGAGCAGTGAAATACCAAGCTAATGGTTACTTATATGTGGTATAATAAAAAGTATGAATATTGAACAAACGAAAAAAGTTATTCTACAACCATTCACTAAATGGACAGGTGGTAAACGACAATTATTACCTATCATAAAAGAACTTATGCCTGAAATGTATAATGATTACTATGAACCTTTTATCGGTGGGGGGCATTATTTTTGATTTAGCTCCTGAAAGGGCTGTTATTAATGATTATAATGCCGAGGTTAATCAACTGTTATCAACAAATTAAGGATAATCCTCAGGAGTTGATTGACTTATGAAGTATCATCAGAAAAATAATTCAAAAGATTATTACTTACAATTACGCTCAGCTGATCGTGATGATAGAATAAACAATATGTCCGATGTCCAAAGGGCTGCTCGAATTCTATATATGCTAGAGTCGATTTTATGGCTTATATCGAGTGAATTCTAAAAATCAATTTAATGTACCATACGGTAGCTATAAAAATCCTAAAATTGTTGATGAAGATTTGATATCTGCCATTTCAAATTATCTAAATAAAAAAATCAAATAGAGATTAGAACAGGCGATTTTGAGGATGTACTCTTAGATGTTAAAGAAGGTGATTTTATCTATTTCGATCCTCCTTATATTCCATTATCTGAGACAAGCGCTTTTTACATCGTATACTCATGAAGGTTTTTCTTATGAGGACCAAGTTAGATTAAGAGATACATTTAGGAGACTAAGTGGTGCAGGCGCTATGTAATGTTGTCAAATTCATCGAGTTATTTAGTAGAGGAATTATATCGAGATTTTAATATCCATTATGTAGAGGCTACAGAACAAATGGAGCTAAATCTTCCAGTCGAGGAAAAAATTTCTGAAATTATAGTCACAAATTATGAAAATTAGCGAATATAAGTATGGGGGTGTTCTAATGACAAAAACCATACTATAATAAAGACAAAATGATTCTTGTTCATGCAGATACGTTTAAATTATTATCAAAAATGAAACCAGAGAGTATGGATATGATCTTTGCTGACCCACCATATTTTTAAGTAATGGTGGGATATCTAATTCGAGGGACAAGTTGTTTCCGTTGATAAAGGAGATTGGGATAAGATTTCTTCATTTGAGGAAAAAGCATGAGTTCAACCGCAAATGGATTCGTTTAGCAAAAAGAAGTTTTGAAGCCTAATGGGACTATATGGATTTCAGGGGTTTATAATATTTACTCAGTTGGAATGGCATTAGAGCAGAAGGTTTTAAAATTCTAAATAATATTATGGCAGAAAAGCAAACCCTGCACCCAATTTATCTTGTCGTTATTTTACTCATTCTACTGAAACTATTTTATGGGCAAGAAAAATGATAAAAAGCTCGTCATTATTACAATTACGATTTGATGAAAGAGCTAAATGATGGTAAGCAAATGAAAGATGTTTGGATAGGAGCCTTGACGAAAAAAGCTGAGAAATGGGCTGGCAAGCATCCAACACAAAAACCAGAATATTTATTGGAACGTATAATTTTGGCTTCTACTAAAGAAGGGGACTATATTTTAGACCCGTTTGTAGGAAGTGGAACAACTGGAGTAGTTGCTAAACGCTTAGGGTAGAAGATTTATAGGTATCGATGCTGAAAAAGAATATTTAAAAATTGCAAAGAAGAGGTTGGAATATACACAATGAAAAAGGGTGGCATTGGAGGAGCAAACACTAAAACAGGTTTAGCTTTTGAAATACAAACGGATTTCCCTACATTTTTGGCTAGTCAAGATGGCTACAGTATTGAGAATATTGACTATGATACTAAAAGGACGGAACAAGGAGGAAAAACGAAAATCATCAAAGGAACCAAATTGCGTTCGAAACCTTTTTAGATGGAGTATAAAATTTTTAGGAGACGAAGTTGGACAGATTTTCCAAAAAACTGGTCTCTATCGCTACTTTGATGAAATTGATGGATTTGATTATACAAAAATTATATCCGCTCAATTGTTACCTGATGAAGCAATTTTTGTAGTTAGTAAAAATACAGTTTATATAGTTGAGAAAAAGACACAAAAATCAAGGTGGCAGTGTTGACGAAAAGTTACAAACATGTGATTTTTAAATTAAAACAATATAAAAACTATTTTCTCCTTTAAATAAGGAGGTCAGTTATTCATACCTATTAGATAAAGATTGGTTTAAAAATCCACGCTATAAAGATACTTTAGATTATATTATTAGTGTTGGATGTAAATATTATTTTAATTATATTCCATTAGATGCGATTGACTTACCATTACCTAAACAAGAGGAAAATTAATTATGAATTTTTAAAAATTATTTAATAAAATCCCCACAAGAAAGGTTAACGATTTTCTTAGAATCATTATCAATTACCAATAGAACTCCAGAGTATTATGTGAATTGGAATAAAGTTGACCGTGAGACAAAGAAGTATGAATTAGAATTGAATACTTTGAACTACTTAATTGGTAAAGATGATATTTATTCAGAAGCTTTTACGTTTATTCACTAAACAACCTAATTTGTTAAAAAGCTATTCCTAGCTTAATCGCAAGTCGTGATAGAGTTTTTAGATATTCTTACAATAGACAATGATGATAATATGTCTTTTGAGCAATTGGATTTCAAAAACGATAGACACTAGTAGAATAGATGATTACTTGAAATTTATCGAGCAATCTGGTTTATTAAATTTTTACAACAACATGCTAATCGTTCATTAGTTGATTATGTTTATGGAGTAGAGACTGGATTAGATAGCAATGCACGAAAAAACCGAAGTGGAACAACCATGGAGGGGATTTTAGAGAGACATGTAGCAAAAATTTCTCAGGAACAAAAATTGGAATGGAAATCTCAAGCTACAGCCCAATTTATTAAGGATAAGTGGGGAATTAAAGTACCTGTTGATAAATCTGAGAGAAGATTTGATGTTGCAGTTTATTCCCGAGAAAAAAACATAAGGTTTGGCTGATTGAAACAAATTACTATGGTGGAGGAGGAAGTAAATTAAAAGCAGTAGCTGGTGAATTTACTGAACTTAGTCAATTCGTGGTCACATCAGATGATGCTGTTGAATTTGTATGGGTTACGGATGGTCAAGGATGGAAAAACTGCACACTTACCATTAGCAGAAGCATTTAGTCATATTACTAATGTGTTTAACTTAGAAATGTTGAGAGAAGGATTTTTATCTGAATTGTTTCGACAATAGACTTGTTGAACTTTAAAAATTAGGTAAGTGACAAAAGAAATAAGAAAAAGAGGCACATGCCTCTTTTTTACTTTACTCACTCTAATACTTTATTATCCTATTCACTAAATCTTAAAAAATAGCCATCTGGATCTAAAACTGCAAATTCATGAGGGTAGATATATTGTTCACCAACGCGAAATTCTCTTTTAGTCAAAGGACGATGAATAGGATAGTTAGACTCGATTACTTTCTGATAGAGTCTGGGGACATCCTTGATACCAAAGGAGATATTGACACCACGCCCGAAAGGATAAGTCAGTTGGGATAATTCTTCTGCGTTGCCTTCTTCTAGCATAAGTTGGCAGTCTTCAAGCGAAAGGAAGAGAAATTTTTCCTCTGGACGCTCGTATTCGACAGAGAATCCCAATAAGTCGCAGTAGAAGGAACGAGACTGTTCTAGATTCGAGACTATAAACTCGGGAATAACTGCATTGTAGTCCATAAAGAAACTCCTTACAATTCAATCTCCAAGACAATCGGTGTATGGTCTTGGCGTGCGCCTGAGTCAATCATGTCTGACTTGGTAACCTTGTCTGCTACACGGTTACTTGTGAGCCAGTAGTCGATTCTCCAGCCTGTGTTGTTGATTTTTGAAGTTTTTGCTACGTTGTGCCCACCAAGTATAGCGTTCTGGCACATCGCCATGGATATGGCGGAAGGTATCTGTAAATCCTTTGGCTAAAAGGTTTGTAAATCCTTCACGTTCTTCGTCTGTAAATCCTGGTGAACGACGGTTGCTGGCTGGGTTGGCAAGGTCAATTTCCTTGTGGGCAACGTTGTAGTCTCCGGTTGCTAGGACAGGTTTTTGTTTGTCTAGTTGAGCCAAGTACTCTGCATATTTTACATCCCAGACTTGACGTTCTTCCAAGCGTTTGAGTCCATCACCAGCGTTTGGTGTGTAAACTTGAGTCACGAAAAAAATGTATCAAATTCTAGGGTAATGATGCGTCCTTCCGAGTCCATAGTAGAAGGGGCACCGATTTCTGGGAAGCTGATGCTTGGAGTCAGTTCTTTCTTATAGAGGAACATGGTCCCAGCATAGCCTTTACGAGCAGGCTCTTGAGAGGAACGCCAAGTATTTTCATATCCAGGGAAGAGTTCTTCTAACACCTCGAGATGTTTTTTTAGTAGGACCTTTAGCTGAAAGCTTGGTTTCTTGGATGGCGATAATATCGGCATCTTCGGCTCAAGGTTTGTAGGACATCTTGTGACAATTTCGCACGCGCAGAGTCACTCGTGAGTGCAGCATTTAGGGAATCAATATTCCATGAGATAAGTTTCATATTACTTCCTTTTTCATTCAGATTATTGACTATATTATACCAAAAAAAGCCTATTTCCCCAACGTATGGTTTGAAAAACACCCTCTTTCGTTTATAATAAGGAGTAATTTATGGAAGGCGAGTAAAAGGAAGAGGATTTTACTCAATGAATATCTTTATCGAAGCGTACGATAAAGGAAAAAGTATTTGTTGTAAGTTATGAATAAAGAAAAACCTGGGGTTCATGCCTCAGGTTTCCTTTTCAATTAGAAAGGAAGTTTATGTTCATCATTAAAAAACTATGGTGGTTTTTCAAATTAGAAAAAAACGTCGTTATTTAGTTGGGATAGTTGCTCTTAGTTTGGTAGCTGTTCTCAACCTCATTCCTCCCATGGTAATGAGGCATGTCAGTGATGCCATCACTTTGGGAAATTTGACTCAGTCGGATCTGTTACTGAATCTCATCTATCTACTCCTAGCGGCCTTTGGGATGTATTACCTGCGCTATGTTTGGCGCATGTATATCTTAGGGACTTCCTATCGTTTAGGACAAATCATGCGTTCACGTCTCTTTGAACATTTTTCAAAGATGTCTCCCGCTTTTTATCAGAGTTATCGGACTGGGGATTTGATGGCTCACGCAACCAATGATATCAATGCTCTGACTCGTTTAGCAGGTGGTGGTGTCATGATGGCAGTGGATGCCTCTATCACAGCCTTGGTGACTCTCTTGACTATGCTCTTTAGCATTTCTTGGCAAATGACCTTGGTGGCTATTTTACCCCTACCCTTTATGGCTATGGCGACCAGTCGTCTGGGAAGAAAGACCCATAAAGCATTTAACGAATCTCAGGAAGCTTTTTCTGAACTTAACAACAAGGTTCAGGAATCTGTATCAGGTATTAAGGTGACCAAGTCTTTCAGCTATCAAACCCATGAATTGGATGCTTTTCAAGAAGTCAATCAACTAACCTTTCAAAAAGAACTTGCAAACCCATGAAATATGACAGCTTGTTTGATCCAATGGTTCTCTTATTTGTTGGCTTATCTTATGTTCTAACACTTTTGGTTGGTTCTTTCATGGTCCAAGAAGGAAATGTCACTGTCGGTAATCTAGTCACTTTTATCTCTTACTTGGATATGCTGGTCTGGCCCTTGATGGCGATTGGTTTTCTCTTTAATATCACTCAAAGAGGGAAGGTTTCTTACCAGCGCATTGAAAAACTCTTGTCTCAAGAGTCGCTCGTTAAGATCCAGAAGTTCCCATTTCAAGATTGAAAATGGACGTTTGGAATATGCAATTGATAGTTTTTTTCATATGAAAATGAAGAAACTCTTCATGGGATTCACTTTAGTCTAGAAAAGGGACAAACACTGGGCTTGGTAGGACAGACTGGTTCAGGTAAGACATCGCTGATGAAGCTACTCTTACGAGAGTACGATGTCAATCAAGGAGCCATCTACCTCAATGGGCATGATATACGAGACTATCGTCTAAGCGACCTTAGAGGTCTCATGGGCTATGTTCCTCAAGACCAGTTTCTTTTTGCTAGTTCTATTTTAGAAAATGTTCGTTTTGGTAATCCTGACTTGTCTCTATCTGACGTTGAATATGCAACCGAATTAGCCCAAGTTTATCATGATATTGTGGATATGCCTCAGGGATTTGATACGATTATCGGTGAAAAGGGAGTTAGTTTGTCTGGTGGTCAAAAGCAACGTCTTGCCATGGCCCGTGCTATGATTTTAAATCCTGATATCTTGATTTTAGATGATTCCTTGTCAGCTGTGGATGCTAAGACAGAGTTCGCGATCATCGATAATCTCAAGGAAACTCGCAAAGATAAAACGACCATCATCTCAGCCCATCGCCTCAGTGCAGTTGTCCACGCTGATTTGATCTTGGTTATGCAAAATGGACAGATTATCGAACGTGGGACTCATGAGGACTTACTAGCCTTGGATGGTTGGTATGCCCAGACCTATCAGTCCCAACAATTGGAAATGAAAGGAGAAGAAGATGCAGAATAAGCAAGAACAATGGACAGTATTGAAACGATTGCTTGGTTATCTCAAGCCCTATAGCCTCTTAACCCTGCTAGCCCTATCATTCCTCCTAGCAACAACGGTTATCAAGAGTATCATTCCTCTGGTTGCTTCACACTTTATCGACCAGTATCTGGGGAATCTGAGTTCGTTTGCTGTTACTGTTTTGATAGCCTACTATGGTCTTTATATCCTACAGACCCTGATTCAATATATCGGTAATCTACTGTTTGCGCGTGTATCTTATAGCATAGTTAGAGATATTCGCAAAGATGCCTTTGCCAATATGGAAAAACTAGGTATGTCTTATTTTGACAAGACACCTTCAGGTTCTATCGTTTCACGATTGACCAATGATACAGAGACCATCAGTGATATGTTTTCAGGGCTGTTGTCTAGCTTTATTTCAGCTATTTTTATTTTTGTGACAACTCTTTATACAATGATGGTCCTGGATTTTTCGTTTGACAGGTTTGGTTCTTCTATTTCTACCTTTGATTTTTTTATCTTGGTTAATCTCTACCGAAAAAATCAGTTAAAAATCATCGAAAAACGAGAAGCTTTTTGTCAGATATAAATAGCAAGTTGGCAGAAAGTATTGAAGGTATTCGAATTATTCAAAGCCTTTAATCAAGAAAAAACGCCTGCAGGAAGAATTTGATGAGATTAATGAAGAACACTACGTCTATGCCAACCGTTCAGTAGCCTTGGACGCCCTCTTTTTACGTCCTGCCATGAGTTTGTTGAAGCTCTTAGGTTATGCCGTTCTCATGGCCTATTTTGGCTATAGAGGCCTCTATATCGGGATGACAGCAGGTACCATGTATGCCTTTATCCAGTATATCAATCGTCTCTTTGATCCTTTGATAGAGGTCACGCAAAACTTCTCAATTCTTCAGACTTCGATGGTATCAGCAGGGCGAGTCTTTTGCACTGATTGATCAAAAGCAATTATGAACCTGTCCAAGCTGACAGTGAGCTAGCAATCAGAGAAGGAAATATTCGTTTTGAGCACGTGTGTTTTTCCTATGATGGAGTAAATCAAATTTTGGACGATATTTCCTTTTCAGTCAAGAAGGGGGAAACCATTGCCTTTGTGGGACATACAGGTTCAGGGAAGTCCTCTATTATCAATGTCCTGATGCGTTTTTACGAATTTCAGTCAGGACGGGTTTTGATTGATAATGTAGACATTCGTAACTATAGCCATCAAGAGCTAAGAAAAACATGGGTCTTGTCTTGCAAGAACCCTTCCTCTATCATGGAACTATCAAGTCTAATATTGCTATGTACCAAGATATCAGTGATGACCAAGTTAAGGCGGCAGCAGAGTTTGTGGATGCAGATGCTTTTATTCAAGAATTGCCTCAAGGCTATGACTCTCCTGTTTCAGAGAGAGGTTCTAGCTTTTCAACTGGTCAACGTCAACTTCTTGCCTTTGCCAGAACAGTTGCCAGTCAGCCTAAAAATCTTGATTTTGGATGAAGCGACAGCCAATATTGATTCGGAAACAGAAACTCTGGTTCAGAATTCCTTGGAAAAGATGCGAAAAGGGCGGACAACCATTGCCATCGCCCATCGTCTTTCTACCATCCAAGATGCTAATTGTATCTATGTCTTAGATAAGGGCCGGATTATCGAGAGCGGAACACACGAGGAGCTCTTGACTTTAGGTGGAACTTATCACAAGATGTATAGCTTACAAGCAGGGAGTCTTATCTTAAAAAGGAAGATTTAAAAATGCTAGATTTCTTTTCACCTAGCTATCTAATTTTGTGGTATAATGAAGGATATTGATAAATTTTACTATACTAAAAACAGAGGAGAATATGCATGCTGAAATGGGATGAACTACCCTCGAGATGCAATTAAGCGAGGTTGAACCTACTACCAGCTAGTCTCTCAAAGAAAAAGGAAGTCTGGTCCTCAAGCGTTGTTTGGATTTCTTACTAGCCTTGGTCCTATTGTTCTTGACCTCACCCTTATTCATTGTTCTAAGTATCTGGATCAAACTCGATAGTAAGGGGCCTGTTATTTACAAGCAAGAACGGGTAACCCAGTACAACAGACATTTCAAGATTTGGAAGTTCCGTACCATGGTGACAGATGCGGATAAAAAAGGAAGTCTCGTAACTTCTGCCAATGACAGTCGGATTACCAAGGTCGGTCAATTTATCCGCCGTGTTCGTTTGGATGAATTGCCGCAATTGGTGAACGTTCTTAAAGGAGAGATGTCTTTTGTAGGAACACGACCTGAAGTGCCACGCTACACTGAGCAATACAGTCCTGAGATGATGGCGACCTTGTTACTGCCGGCGGGGATTACGTCCCTTGCTAGTATCAACTATAAGGACGAGGATACTATTATCAGTCAAATGACGGCAAAAGGTATGACTGTTGATCAGGCTTATGTAGAAAGAGTTCTTCCAGAGAAAATGCACTTTAACCTAGCCTATCTGCGTGATTTTAGTTTCATAGGTGATATCAAAATCATGTTGCAGACGGTCGTTGAAGTTTTAAAATAAAGTAGCCACAAGTTAAAGGAGTAAATCAATGCCAAATTACAATATTCCATTTTCACCACCTGATATTACCGAAGCAGAAATTGCTGAGGTAGCTGATACCCTCCGTTCAGGATGGATTACAACAGGTCCTAAGACAAAAGAGTTAGAACGTCGTTTATCTCTCTATACTCAGACACCTAAAACAGTCTGCCTCAACTCTGCAACAGCAGCTCTTGAATTGATCTTGCGCGTACTTGAAGTAGAGCCTGGTGACGAAGTCATCGTTCCAGCTATGACTTATACAGCATCATGTAGTGTCATTACTCACGTAGGTGCGACACCAGTGATGGTTGATATCCAAGATGATACCTTTGAAATGGACTATGACAAGCTTGAGCAAGCAATTACTGAGAAGACAAAGGTTATCATCCCAGTTGAACTTGCAGGGATTATCTGTGACTATGACCGTTTGTTCCAAGTTGTAGAAAAGAAACGTGACCTCTTTACAGCGGCTAGCAAGTGGCAAAAGGCCTTTAACCGTATTGTGATTGTCTCTGATAGTGCCCATGCTTTAGGTTCAACTTACAAGGGACAACCAGCCGGTTCAATCGCTGACTTTACATCATTCTCTTTCCACGCAGTCAAGAATTTTACAACTGCAGAAGGAGGAAGTGCCACTTGGAAAGCCAATCCAGCTATTGACGATGAAGAAATGTACAAGGAATTCCAAATCCTTTCCCTTCATGGTCAAACAAAAGATGCTCTTGCCAAGATGCAACTGGGTTCATGGGAATACGATATCGTAACACCAGCCTACAAGTGCAACATGACAGATATCATGGCTTCACTTGGTCTAGTTCAGCTAGATCGTTATCCTGGCTTACTACAACGTCGTAAGGACATCGTGGAACGCTATGACCGTGGATTTGCAGGAACTCGTATTCACCCATTGGCTCATGAGACAGATCTTGTTGAATCTTGTCGTCACCTCTACATCACCCATGTAGAAGGAGCGAGTCTCGAAGAGCGCAACCAAATCATTCAAGAATTGGCCAAGGCAGGGAATTGCAAGTAACGTCCACTACAAACCGCTTCCGCTTTTGACAGCCTATAAGAATCTTGGCTTTGATATGGCAGATTATCCGCGAGCTTATGCCTTCTTTGAAAATGAAATTACGCTTCCTCTTCATACAAAATTAACGGATGAAGAAGTAGACTATATCATTGAGACTTTTTGTTAGAGTTTCTGAAGAAATTCTTGCTTCTTCAAAAATAATCGTTTAAAAAATCATTGACAAAGAATAGATAATGACATATAATAATTTCAACAAATCAGAAAAGTAATTATTTTTGAATCTTCAGGGAGCCTGTGGTTACTGCGAACAGGTGGTTGAAACTAGTGAAATTGGGCTGATTTGAAAAAATGAATTTGAAACAATGAAAATTCGGTAGGCACACCTTATAGTGCAACTTGTTGATAGACAAGGCAGAGATGTAAAGGGGATAGTCTCTTTACAATTGAGGTGGTACCGCGTTACAAACGCCCTCACATGGAAGTGGATTCCGTGTGTGGGCTTTTTCATATTTTGGAATAATAGAAAAGAGGAAAATTTTATGACAACTAAAGGATATTTTGGACAATTTGGTGGTAGTTTTGTACCTGAGCCGATTCAGGCTTTGTTGGATGAGTTGGAAGTGACTTTTGAAAAATACAAGGAAGATCCAGAGTTTTTAGCTGAGTTTCGTCATTACTTGAAGGATTATTCAGGTCGTGAGACACCGCTATATTATGCAGAGAGCTTGACAGAACACCTAGGTGGAGCTAAGATTTATCTCAAGCGTGAAGACCTTAACCACTTGGGTTCTCACAAACTTAACAATGTTTTGGGACAAATCCTTCTTGCTAAACGCATGGGTAAAAAACGTGTCATTGCAGAAACAGGAGCTGGTCAGCACGGCGTTGCGACGGCGGCTGCTGCAGCTAAGTTTGGTATGGCCTGTGACGTCTACATGGGGGCAGAAGATGTGGAGCGTCAACGTCTCAATGTCTTCCGTATGGAGATGATGGGAGCAACTGTTCACGCAGTTGAAACAGGAACACGAACTCTGAAGGATGCGGTCGATGCAGCCTTTGGAGCATGGATGAATGACCTTGAAGCCTTCTACGTTTTAGGATCTGCTGTTGGACCACACCCTTATCCAACTATTGTTCATGAATTCCAAAAAGTCATCAGTGAAGAATCACGTCGTCAAATCTTGGAAAAAGAAGGACGTCTGCCAGACTACGTTATTGCCTGTGTAGGTGGTGGTTCTAATGCCATCGGTGCCTTTTCACAGTATGTAGCTGATGAAGAAGTCAAATTGGTTGGGGTAGAAGCTGCTGGTCATGGTTTAGATACCGACAAACACGCAGCAACTATGACCAAGGGTAGCGTCGGAATTGTTGATGGCATGAAGACCTATGCAGTCTTTAAGGAAGATGGAGAACTTGCTCCAGTCTACTCTATCTCAGCAGGTTTGGACTATCCCGGGGTTGGTCCAGAACATGCCTACTTTAAAGACTCTGGTCGAGTAGAATATGTAGCAGCGACAGACGAAGAAGCTGTCCAAGCCTTACTTTTATTAAGTAAAACAGAAGGAATTATCCCGGCGATTGAAAGCTCACATGCTATCGCAGAAGCAGTCAAACGTGCGCCGAAACTAAATAAAGATGAGATTATCATCATCAATGTTTCAGGTCGTGGAGATAAGGACGTAGCTGCTATTGCTGACTACCTTGAAGCAAAGAATAACTAATCATTCCAAGATTAAAGGGAGAAAATTGTGATTTTATTGATTGATAATTATGATTCTTTTACCTACAATCTAGCTCAATATATCGAAACTTTTTCTTCTGTTGAGGTCTTAAGAAACGACGATCCTCGTCTCTATCAAGTAGCAGAAAAGGCAAGAGCTCTTGTCTTTTCACCAGGACCTGGTTGGCCAGCTGATGCTGGGAAAATGGAGGAAATGATTCGAGATTTTGCTGGGGAAAAGCCAATTTTGGGGATTTGCTTGGGACATCAGGCTATTGCAGAGGCTTTTGGTGGAAAACTAGGTTTGGCTCCAAAGGTCATGCATGGTAAACAAAGTCAGCTCCAATTTGAAGCTCCATCCATTCTTTATCAGGGTATAGAAAATAACTGTTCAGTCATGCGTTACCATAGTCTTATGGTGGAGGAATTACCCGCAGACTTTGAAGTTACCGCTCGTGCGATAGACGATCAGGTTATCATGGGTTTTCAACACAAGAAGCTCCCTATCTATGGCTTTCAATATCATCCAGAAAGTATAGGGACACCAGATGGACTATCAACCATACGAAACTTCATCGAAAAGGTTATCTAAGGAATAGGACGACAAAATAAAAACCCTCATAGAGGGCCTGACTATCCTAAAAGAAAAAGCTTACCCAAAATAATCATACAGGTAGCAAATAAGAGGAAAGGCACGAATGGGAGTCTTTCCTTTTTCTTTTGCAGGAGAAAAGCTAGAATGCCAGTTGTAGAAGCGAACTGTATCAAAATTAGTAATTCTGTCAGACTAAAGATAAGCGCACAAGAGGCTAGAAAGAGAAAATCCCCTGCACCTATGTGGATATCGATAAAGTGAGCCAAAATTCCCAGAATAAGAAAGGAAATCATAACTAGATTCCAACCACAGAAAACCATGAGGATTAGGTGAAAGGTCAGCCAGACTAGCAAGGGATATTCTTGATGCTGGAAATCATAGATTCCTAAGGTCAAGCCAGCAGTTATCAGAATAAGTTGTCCTAAGGTTAGAAATTCCCAGGAGAAAGCTAGAAAGAGAAGCCCCAATCCAAATTCAAAGAGAGCATACCAAAAGGGATAGCTTGAGTTACAGTAGCGACAACGAAAGCGATGTACTACTTGAGAGACAATTGGAATCAAATCCAAAGGACGTAAGCGAGTATGACAGGAATCGCAGTGACTAGCAGGAAAGATAATAGACTGCTCAGGAAAGCGGTCAATGACAAGACCTATAAAGGAAGCAAGAATAGCTCCTACAAGAAAAAAAGTAAAAATGAATCATACTTATTTATTCGGAAAAAGGAGAAATAGTATAATGGAGAAACACAGATAAGATGGTGAGGTCAAGATGACAATTCGTTTTGAAGAAAATGTGAGTATAGAAAACGCTCAATTCGTATGCCAATGGTCCAACTCCCTCGGCAACCCCTTTCAAGAACAATGGATGGGACCAATGATTCCTTTTCCCTTGACAATTCAAGTCTTGCAAGATTTGGAAGGAATCTTTTCAATCTTTGATGGACAAGAGTTTGTGGGGCTCATCCAGAAAAATCAGGCTAGAAGACAGGAATCTTCATATCGGGAGATTTTTTATCAATCCTCAGAAACAGGGGCAGGGCTTAGGTAGCCAGGCTTTAAGGAAATTTGTTAGTTTGGCCATTGAAAATGAAGACATAGATACTATTTCTCTAAATGTCTACGAGGCAAATCAAACAGCTTACAATCTTTACCAAAAAGAAGGATTTGAAATTGTTCAAATGGTTGAAACACCTATACGAAAAATATATGATGAAAAACTAGATAAAAATTAGATTATATCACAAACTGTACCCGTACAGTTATTGTTTTTCAAGCTTGTTGCATGAAAATTTTCTTGATAAAATAGACACATGACTAGATATAAAGCTATCATTTCCTATGATGGATACGCCTTTGCTGGATTTCAGCGACAGCCACACGCGCGTAGTGTCCAAGAGGAAATTGAAAAAACTTTAACCAAATTTAATAAAGGGCAGGTCATAACCATTCATGGCGCTGGGCGAACGGATAGTGGTGTCCATGCCTTAGGGCAGGTTATCCACTTTGATCTTCCCTATCAGATGGATGAGGAGAAACTTCGTTTTGCTCTTGATACTCAAAGCCCTGAAGATATAGATGTCACTTCGATTGAGATAGTGGCGGATGATTTTCATTGTCGTTATGCTAGGCACAGCAAGACCTATGAGTTTATTGTGGATAGGGGGCGCCCTAAAGATCCTATGAGACGTCATTATGCCACCCATTACCCATATCCACTTGATGTGGAACGTATGCAAAAGGCTGTGAAGAAATTAGAAGGAACCCATGACTTTACTGGTTTTACAGCATCAGGGACTAGTGTAGAAAACAAGGTTCGGACGATCACAGAAGCTAGTCTAAGAGTTGACGAGACCGGTCAATTTTTGACCTTTACTTTCTCTGGCAATGGTTTCCTCTATAAACAGATTCGAAATATGGTTGGAACCCTGCTCAAAATTGGCAATAATCGGATGCCCATTGAGCAGATTGACCTGATTTTGGAGAAAAAAGACAGACAGTTGGCAGGTCCAACTGCAGCACCCAATGGTTTGTATTTGAAGGAGATTCGTTATGAAGAATAATCGTATTTTAGCACTTTCAGGAAATGATATTTTTTTAGTGGTGGTGGACTAGCTGCTGACCTTGCGACCCTATACTTTAAATGGTTTGCATGGTTTTGTAGCTATGACTTGTTTAACTGCTTTGACGGAAAATGGTTTTGAGGTCTTCCCAATAGATGAGACTATTTTCCAACAACAGTTGGATAGTCTCAAGAGCGTAGACTTTGGAGGGATTAAGATTGGTCTCTTACCGACTGTTGGTGTTGCTGAAAAAACCCTTAACTTTATCAAGGAGCGCTCAGGAGTTCCAGTGGTCTTGGACCCTGTTCTCGTTTGTAAGGAGACTCATGATGTTGCTGTTAGTGAGCTTTGCCAAGAGTTAATTCGCTTTTTCCCTTATGTGACTGTAATTACACCTAACCTTCCAGAGGCTGAACTTTTGGCAGATCAAAAGATTAAAACCTTGGATGATATGAAAACTGCAGCTCAAAAATTACATAACTTGGGGGCGCCAGCAGTTATTATCAAGGGTGGGAATCGCCTTAGTCAGGATAAGGCTGTGGATGTCTTTTATGATGGTCATGACTTTACCATTTTAGAAAATCCAGTCTTAGAAGGTCAAAATGCTGGTGCAGGTTGTACCTTTGCATCGAGCATTGCCAGTCAATTAGTACAAGGAGAGGGACTATTAGCAGCGGTTGAGAGTTCCAAAGCCTTTGTTTACCGTGCCATCGCACAAGCAGATCAATATGGAGTAAGACAATATGAAGCAAACCAAAACTAATAAAATCGCCCTAGTATCCATCTTAACAGCCCTATCCGTAGCTTTTGGGTTATGTAGTGAAAATCCCAACTGCTACGGGAATCCTCACGTTTTTGGATGCTGGAATTTTTCTTTACTGCCTTTATTTTTGGGCGACGTGAAGGAGCCATCGTTGGGGGGATAGGAGGTTTCCTCATTGACCTGATTTCAGGTTATCCTCACTGGATGATCTTCAGCTTAATTTTCCATGGTTCGCAGGGGTATTTTGCTGGATTTAAAGGGAAATGGCAATGGTTAGGATTAGTCTTGGCATCGCTTGTCATGGTTGCTGGTTATGCCTTTGCGACTGCTTGATGAAAGGTTGGGGTCAAGCCTTGGCTGATGTTCCTCACAATCTGGTTCAGAATTTTGCTGGAATGCTTGTCGGTTTCCTTCTCTGCCAAAGTATTACTAAGATTCGCAAACAGTAAAAGTCAATCTTCAATGGCTGCTATTGAAAAAACTCTAATTTTTTGCTAGAATGAAAGCTATGAAAACACTCTACGATGTGCAGCAATTTCTTAAACAGTTTGGCATCCTTGTCTATATGGGCAAACGCCTCTATGATATTGAACTAATGAAGATAGAACTTTCTCGAATCTACGATGCTGGCTTGATGGATAAGCTGGATTATTTAGAAGCAGAGGCTGTTCTTCGCAGAGAGCACAAGATAGAATTAGACTATTTTGAAAAAAATGGAGATTAGATATTATGGTAACTTGGGTATTATGGGGACTTATAGTGGCGATGTTGGGATGGATGGGATACAATTACCTTCGTATTCGTCGTGCAGCCAAAATTGTAGACAATGCAGAGTTTGAGGCTTTGATTCGTACAGGTCAGTTAATTGACTTACGTGATCCAGCAGATTTCCATAGAAAACATATCCTTGGAGCTCGTAACATTCCTTCAAGTCAATTGAAGACCAGCCTTGCGGCTCTTCGTAAGGATAAGCCAGTTCTTCTTTATGAAAACCAACGTGCGCAACGTGTCACCAATGCAGCTATTTTCTTGAAAAAACAAGGTTTTTCAGATATTTATATCCTTTCTTATGGATTGGATTCTTGGACAGGGAAGGTCAAGACTAGCTAATCTTATGTAAAAAGCTGTCGAATCATAGATAAAGCTAGCGTATTATGGTATAATTAATTTGTAAAAAATTTAAGGAGTTTTATAATATGGATACACAAGAAAAGAAAAACCATCACTTGTTTTTAGGTATTCTATCTATCGTTCTTGGTTTGCTATCTCCAATCGTAGGTCTTGTTTTTGGGGATTATTGGCCTTGTCTTGGCTAATTCACACCAAAAAGAGTCTAGCTCTAGATTATAAGACAGAAAAAAATTCTCAATATCGTAGGGGATTGTAGTTTCTGTCCTTAACTGGATTGATGGGCATCGCTTTATTTTATATCTAAGAATCAAAAAGCTTTTATGTTTAAAAGCTTTTTGTTTTATCCACTTTTCTCTAAGTGGTTTTTAATAATTTTCAATTCCTCTTGGTTCAAGGGACGGAATTGCCCTTCTGCTAGCTCTGAATCTAATGTAAAAATCCCCCTGAACTGAACTCGTTTTGAGGGCAGTGACCTTGACACCAACTGAGAGGAACATTTTCTTGACCTGATGAAATTTCCTTCAGAGATGGTGATGGTGGCTCGGCTGAGACTAGAATTTGAAGATAGAATCTCAAGCTGAGCAGGTTTACAAATAGTTCCATCAAGAAAGACAATCCCTGTTTTTGAACTGCTGGATGTGATCTGGTGTGAGCAAGCCGTTCACCTCAACTTGATAAGTTTTATCGACATGATATTGAGGATGGAGGAGTTGAAAACCAAGGGGGCCATTATCTGTCAAGAGGAGAAGACCTGTTGTGTCTCGATCCAGCCGACCATCATTGCTATAGAGCTGATTCGACTGGAGATGTTGAGGTAGCAAGTCCATGACTGTTGGCAGATCCTTGTCCTTACTTGCTGTCACGACACCATTTGGCTTATGGAGCATGAGGTAGATGTGCTCATATCCTTGGATTTTTCTTCCTGGCAAATCAGCTCTTGCAATCCTGTATCGATATTCTGTGAAAGGGAAGAAGCCGCTTTTTCCATCTACTCAAGATTTCTTTTTCAGGAGAGCCTGTTTCATGGCTTTCCGACTGATTTTTCCCTGGGCTAATAATTTATCTAAACGCATACCAGCCTATCTTATCACAAGATGTCATTTTTGAAAAAGAAAAGGTATGGGAAGAAAAAGTTTTTGAAAAACATTTACACTTACTTGAGTTAAGTCATTTGCCCTAAAAATTGTGGTATAATCGTTCAGTTAGAAAATAAATTTTTGAATATAACAGAGGAAATCATGACAAAATTTAGAGAAGATATCCGCAACGTAGCAATTATTGCCCACGTTGACCACGGAAAAACAACCCTTGTTGATGAATTGTTGAAACAATCTTCAACTCTTGATGCTCGTACAGAACTAGCTGAACGTGCAATGGACTCAAACGATATCGAAAAAGAGCGTGGAATTACCATCCTTGCGAAGAATACAGCAGTTGCTTATAACGGCACGCGCATCAACATCATGGACACACCAGGACACGCGGACTTCGGTGGAGAAGTTGAACGTATCATGAAAATGGTTGACGGTGTAGTCTTGGTAGTGGATTCTTACGAAGGTACTATGCCCCAAACTCGTTTTCGTATTGAAAAAGCTTTGGAACAAGACCTTGTCCCAATCGTTGTTATCAATAAAATTGACAAACCATCAGCTCGTCCAGCAGAAGTAGTGGATGAAGTTTTGGAACTCTTCATCGAGCTTGGTGCAGATGATGATCAGCTTGACTTCCCAGTAGTCTATGCTTCAGCAATCAACGGAACATCTTCATTGTCAGATGATCCAGCCGACCAAGAAAAAGACTATGGCACCAATCTTTTGATACTATTATTGACCACATTCCAGCTCCGGTAGATAACTCTGATGAGCCACTTCAATTCCAAGTGTCACTCTTGGACTACAATGATTTCGTTGGTCGTATCGGTATCGGACGTGTCTTCCGTAGGTACTGTTAAGGTCGGAGACCAAGTTACTCTTTCTAAATTGGACGGAACAACTAAAAACTTCCGAGTTACAAAACTCTTCGGTTTCTTTGGTTTAGAACGCCGTGAAATTCAAGAAGCCAAAGCTGGTGACTTGATTGCCGTATCAGGTATGGAAGATATCTTTGTCGGTGAAACGATTACCCCAACAGATGCAGTTGAGGCATTGCCAGTTCTTCACATCGATGAGCCAACTCTTCAAATGACCTTCTTGGTCAACAACTCACCATTTGCTGGTCGTGAAGGTAAATGGGTAACTTCGTCGGCAGGTTGAAGAGCGCTTGCAAGCTGAGTTGCAAACAGACGTATCTCTTCGTGTTGAACCAACAGATTCACCAGATAAATGGACTGTTTTCAGGACGTGGAGAATTGCACTTGTCAATCTTGATTGAAACCATGCGTCGTGAAGGCTATGAGCTTCAAGTGTCTCGTCCAGAAGTTATCGTAAAAGAAATTGATGATGTGAAGTGTGAGCCGTTTGAGCGCGTGCAAATCGACACACCAGAAGAATACCAAGGATCTGTTATCCAAAGCCTTTCTGAACGTAAGGGTGAAATGTTGGATATGATCTCAACTGGTAATGGTCAAACTCGTTTGGTCTTCCTTGTTCCAGCGCGTGGTTTGATCGGATACTCAACTGAGTTCTTGTCAATGACTCGTGGTTACGGGTATCATGAACCATACCTTCGATCAATACTGCCATTGATTCCAGGGGAAATTGGTGGACGTCACCGTGGTGCCCTTGTTTCTATCGATCGGTAAAGCAACAACCTACTCAATCATGTCTATCGAAGAACGTGGAACTATCTTTTCGTCAACCCAGGTACCGAGGTTTACGAAGGAATGATCATCGGTGAAAACTCTCGTGAAAAATGACTTGACTGTTAATATCACGAAAGCAAAACAAATGACTAACGTTCGTTCTGCTACTAGGACCAAACAGCGGTTATCAAAACCCTCGTATCTTGACACTTGAAGAATCACTTGAGTTCTTGAATGACGATGAGTATATGGAGTAACGCCTGAATCTATTCGTTTGCGTAAACAAACCTTAACAAGGCAGAGCGTGAAAAGCAAACAAAAAGAAAAATCAGCTGAATAAGAGCTAGAAAAGATAAAGATAGTCTATTTAATCATAGGGATACTTTTATTACTACTCTATGTATTTGCGACACCTCAAAGCATCAAAGGAACGGTCAATATTGTGATATTGGTTTTCGGTCTTGTGGCCTTGATAATTCTGTTGCTCTTATCAGGATTGCAACTTTTCCAGCTACCAGCAGAAATTTTAATTGCTTTGGGTATGATTGCTTTGACTTACTTCAGTTTTGAGAGATATTAGCCTTATGTCAGTTGGAAAGAAATAGCTACCCTATACTCTTTTCAAAAACTATCAAATATTAAAACACCTTTCTTACTAGAAGAAAGGTGTTTTTACTTATGAAAAATTATTTTCGTTTTTCGCATAGCGTTGGTAGAAATCTACTTTATTTGAATAAAAGTGTTCTCAATTCGCGAAAGAGTTGTAATAGGGCAGCTCGTGTCTCAAACTCTTCTCTTGTTTTAGGGAGAGAACGATTGCGAAATACCTGCAGGTATTTCTCGATGTCTTCCAACAAGTTATAGGCTGGATTGGTTTGACTCAGTTGGCTATGCTGTTTTTGAAAAAGAGCTGAGCGACAATTAGACTCTCACTAGCGGCTAGTTGGCAGGTGTTAATCTGCTCGGCCATATTTCTTAAAATGCGGGTTTGTCTTTGGCGCATTTCAAAGTAGTGGATATGGTAGTCTGTTTGATGAAAGAGATGATCAGAATGGTCCAGATAGACTCAGTTTGAGGGCTTCCTCCAATAGTTGGTCCAGTTCATTGACTAGTTGAGCTTGATTGCGCCCATCTCCTTTTTTTAGATAATAGGCTAGACGGAGAAAAACGTCTCTTAGTTTTTCTTCTACAAGAGTATGATAAAGCTGAATCTCTTTTTGACGTGAAGGCATATAGAGATTGACTAGGAGAGCAAAACTGGTACCAATGAGGAAAAGTAGCATTTCGTTCAACAAGAGCTCAGGAGAGGTAGATTGCTGGACTAAAGGTGACTAACTAGGACGCTACTAGGCGTGATGCCGATTTCCCAGCCGAATTTATAGGCAAGAGGCACATATACAGCAAGATACAGTCCAAAGCTCCAAATATGATAACCAGTTAGTTGAAAGGCAATAACACCAATTGTCAGAGCAAGCAAGGTTGAAAAAAGTCTATTGCGAGCTAGTTTGATGGTGCTTCTTCGTGTATCAGAGAGACTCAAAATAGCAATGATTCCAGCTGAAACAGCTGAGATAGATCAAAAAGTAGGCTAGAAAAACAGGCAAAAGCAGGTTGCCAAAACAAGTTTTAAAGTACGTTGAGTGATAGACATCGAATATTTCCTTGAGATAAATGTTTTAAAGTTTTAGTAGTAGGTAGGTGAGAAAGGTCTATTCCAATAGAATTATTGAGAAAATAATTTGTTCTCCATGTAGTGGTTTGATTATAGTATAAATATGTTTTGAAATCAAGTGAATCTAATAATAGTATAGGCAGAATGAAATATTTACCAAACTGGTTCAGATATTGTTTTATGGTATAATGTTAGAAAGGAGCTTACTATGCCAACATTTATTCAAAAATTATATCGATAAGTTAAATATCAGCAGTATTCTAGAAGAGTTGTTTTCAAAATCAGTCTCTCTAGTCCTTCTTTTTATTGTCTTTTATATCGTTAAAATAATTCTCCAACAAGTTGTGAAAAGAGTCGTTAAACCATCCTTAAAAATTTTCCCCAGAAAGATGAGGCCGCCAAAAGACAATTTCTAGATTGATTGAAAAATATTTTTGAACTACACCCTCTATTTCTTTTTACTCTACTTTGTTTTATCTACTCTAGGCTTACCTGTATCAAGTCTTCTGGCAGGTGCTGGGATTGCTGGGGTGGCAATCGGGATGGGTGCTCAAGGCTTCTTGTCAGATGTGGTCAATGGCTTTTTCATCCTCTTTGAGCGCCAGTTAGATGTTGGAGATCAAGTTGAGTTTACGAATGGTCCGATTACAATCTCTGGTAAGGTTGTGAGTGTCGGTATTCGTACGACTCAACTGCGCAGTGAGGATGAAGTCCTTCACTTTGTTCCCAATAGAAGTATCACGGTTGTCAGCAATTTTTCAAGGAAAGAAGAGAACTGAAATTTTACCTCTTTTATGGTACAATAGAAAGAGTTTGGTAAAGGAGAAACGATGTTTTTAGATGAGCAATTAGGAAATGGTTGTGTTTGGATCAATCTAGATGTAGAAAAAATTAAAAATCTTGAAGATTTATCTGAAATCTACGGATTGGATAAGGAAACCATCGAATATGCGCTGGATAAAAATGAACGTGCCCATATGGATTACAACCGTGAGAATGGGACTGTGACCTTTATCTACAATGTTCTGGACTTAGAAAAGGACAAGGAATACTATGAAGCAATTCCTATGACCTTTATCGTTGAAAACAAACGAATGATTACCATCAGCAACCATAAGAATGCTTATGTCATTGATCAGATGTTAGCTTATCTGGATAGCCATGAGTCGATTTCTATTTACAAATTTCTTTTTGCTAGTCTAGAAATCATTAGTAACGCCTATTATCCAATCATTGAAAAGATGGATAAGAGTAAAGATGAAGTCAACAGCTTACTTCGTCAGAGAACAACCAAGAAAAATCTCTTTGCTCTTTCCGACTTGGAGACTGGTATGGTTTACTTAACGGCAGCGGCAAAACAAAATCGACTCCTCTTGGAACATATCCAGAGCCATGCTCTTTATCGGAGATTTAATGATGTCGAACGAGAGCAGTTTGATGATGCGATGATTGAAGCCCATCAGTTGGTGTCTATGACAGACTTGATTTCTCAAGTCTTGCAACAACTCTCTTCTTCTTACAACAACATCCTAAACAATAACCTGAATGATAGTTTGACAATTTTGACTATTATCTCCGTTTTACTAGCAGTACTTGCGGTTATTACAGGTTTCTTCGGAATGAATGTTCCTCTACCATTTACAGAAGAGCCAAATGCTTGGATTTATATCTTAATGGCTAGCTTGATTTTATGGGCAGCCTTATCTCAATGGTTGAAGAAAATTACTAGAAAATAAAAAAGAAGGAGCTGAATGGCGATTGAAAATTACATGCCAGACTTTGCTGTAGAAGCAGTTTATGATTTGACAGTCCAAAGCCTGAAAAACCAAGGGATCAAAGCTGTTTTGGTGGATTTGGACAACACTCTGATTGCTTGGAATAACCCTGATGGGACTCCAGAGATGAAGCAGTGGTTACATGACCTTCGTGATGCTGGTATTCGCATTATCGTAGTGTCCAATAACTCTAAAAAACGAGTTCAACGTGCAGTTGAAAAATTTGGGATTGACTATGTTTATTGGGCTTTGAAGCCCTTTACTTTGGGGATTGACCGCGCCATGAAGGAATTCCACTATGAGAAAAACGAAGTGGTCATGGTTGGGGATCAACTCATGACGGATATTCGAGCTGCTCACCGAGCAGGGATTCGTTCGATTTTGGTCAAACCTTTGGTCCAACATGACTCTATCAAAACACAGATTAACAGAGCTCGTGAGCGCCGTGTCATGAAAACAAATCACTGAAAAAGTACGGCCCTATCACATATAAAAAGGAATCTAACTATGGAAGAAATCTCTGTATTGGTTGTGGAGCAACCATTCAGACGACAGATAAGACTGGTCTTGGTTTACGCCTCAGTCAGCACTTGAAAAAGGTTTGGAGACTGGTGAAGTTTATTTGCCAGCGTTGTTTCCGTCTTCGTCATTACAATGAAATCACAGATGTGCATTGACGGATGATGATTTCCTAAAACTCTTGCACGAGGTTGGAGATAGCGATGCCTTGGTGGTCAATGTCATTGATATCTTTGACTTCAATGGCTCTGTTATCCCAGGCTTGCCCCGTTTCGTATCAGGTAATGATGTGCTCTTGGTTGGAAACAAAAAAGATATCCTACCTAAGTCAGTGAAACCAGGTAAGATTAGCCAGTGGCTGATGGAGCGTGCTCACGAAGAAGGCTTGCGTCCTGTTGATGTCGTCTTGACTTCGGCACAAAACAAGCATGCCATTAGGGAAGTAATCGACAAGATTGAGCATCTACCGTAAGGACGTGACGTCTACGTAGTTGGGGTGACTAACGTTGGGAAATCAACTCTTATCAATGCCATCATCCAAGAAATCACGGGTGACCAGAATGTCATTACGACGTCACGCTTCCCAGGGACAACCCTAGATAAGATTGAGATTCCACTTGATGATGGTTCTTATATCTATGATACACCGGGGATTATCCATCGTCATCAGATGGCTCACTACCTGACGGCTAAAAATCTCAGCATGTCAGTCCTAAAAAGAAATCAAACCTAAAACCTACCAGCTCAATCCAGAGCAAACTCTATTTTTAGGTGGTTTAGACGATTTCGACTTCATTGCAGGGAGAAAAGCAAGGATTTACAGCTTTCTTTGACAATGAACTCAAACTTCACCGTACCAAGCTTGAAAGGAGCGAGTGACTTTACGATAAGCACCTTGGAACCCTCCTTACACCACCGAATAGCAAGGAAAAAGAGATTTTCCAAAACTGGTCCAACATGTCTTTACTATCAAGGATAGACAGACCTCGTTATCTCAGGACTAGGCTGGATCCGTGCAACAGGAACTGCCAGTAGCCGTCTGGGCACACAGAAGCGTCGCAGTCGTCGCACTGAAAAGCAATTATTTAAACTAAAAATCACTGAGCGAACAAAGTGAGCTTTATAAAAGATAGTTATTGCTGTGGTGTGATTGCCAATCCATGGGATTGGCAAGGGCACAATGAGACCTAGGCTCACTGTGAGGTCAGGAAATCCATTTTTCAAAGATGAAATCTTTTTGGAAATTAGTTCCGACCGTCCCCACCACCTAAAATAACTATCAAAAAGGAAGAAATTATGTCATTAACATCGAAACAACGTGCCTTCCTCAACAGCCAGGCACACAACCCTCAAACCAATCATCCAAAATCGGGAAAATGGACTCAACGACCAAATCAAAACCAGCGTTCGTCAGGCACTTGATGCTCGTGAATTGATCAAGGTTACACTCTTACAAAATACAGATGAAAACATCCACGAAGTAGCTGAAATCTTGGAAGAAGAAATCGGTGTGGATACAGTCCAAAAGATCGGCCGTATATTGATTTTGTATAAACAATCAAGCAAGAAAGAAAATCGTAAGATTTCTAAAAAAGTTAAAGAAATCTAAGCACGATACTCCCAAAAACTGTAGTTTTACAGAAGACTAGGAGATTAGCCTATGGCAATCGAACTGTTAACTCCTTTACAAAAAGTGGAGTTAGAGCCAGAAATAAAGGATAAAACGCAAACAAGTCGGTATCTTGGGGAAATTTTTAACCCTGTTCACAATGCCCACCTTATCGTCGCAGACCAAGTGCGCCAACAGTTGGGATTGGATCAGGGTTCTGCTCATGCCTGAATATCAACCACCTCACGTAGACAAAAAAGAAACCATTTCTGAACACCACCGTCTCAAGATGCTTGAATTGGCAATCGATGGAATCGAAGGTTTAGCTATTGAGACTATTGAGCTAGAGCGTAAGAGTATTTCCTACACCTACATGACACCATGAAGATTTTGACAGAGAGAATCCAGATACAGATTACTATTTCATTATCGGTGCAGATATGGTAGATTATCTGCCTAAGTGGTATAGAATTGATGAGTTGGTGGAACTAGTTCAGTTTGTAGGAGTTCAGCGACCACGATACAAGGCTGGGACTTCTTATCCAGTCATCTGGGTGGATATGCCTCTCATGGATATTTCATCCAGTATGGTACGTGATTTCATCGCCCTGGTCGCACACCTAACTTTCTCTTGCCAAAAACCAGTGCTAGACTATATTGAGAAAGAAGAGCTTTACTGATGGCATGCCAAGACTATATCAACTGTTCGCGTGAAGAATTATTGGAAAAATGGCAGAGCTCCTACCTGAAAAACGTTTAACCCATTGTCTGGGTGTAGAGCGTGCAGCCATAGAATTAGCTCAGTGCTTTGGTGTGGATGTTGAGAAAGCTGGTTTGGCGGGTCTCCTTCATGACTATGCTACAAAAGCTATCAGATCAAGAGTTTTTAGACTGTGATTGACCGATATCAACTAGATCCAGACCTTAAAAACTGGGGGTAATAATGTCTGGCATGGCATGGTCGGTCATTTACAAGATTCAGGGAGATTTGAACTTGCAAGATCCTGAAATTTTTACGGGCTATCGAAATTCATACAGTTGGAGCTGGTCATGATGACGGACCTTGATAAGGTTATCTACGTCGCAGACTACATCGAGCACAATCGTGCTTTTCCGGGAGTGGACCAGGCGCGTGAGATTGCAAGTTTGTCACCAATAAGGCAGTAGCTTATGAAACAGCTCGCACTGTAGAACATTTGGCTCACCAAAGGATTTCCTATCTATCCCCAAACCCTTTGAAACCTATAACGCCTTTGTACTATTTGAAAGAGGGATTAAATGAAGACGGCTTTATCATTATTGATGTACAAAAATATTTTAGTGGAAACTGGTTTCAGACAAAGGGTCTATTGAAAAATTTCTTTATTTACAAAAACCAAGCTAGAAGTAAGAATATCGAAATTATCTATGTTCAACATATTGAGAACCCTGAAGCCCAAACATCAGAAGATTGGCAGTTATCTGCGCTTTTAAAATCGAAAACCTGATGAAAAGGTCTTTCAGAAGAAGTATAATAGTATTTTCAAAGAAACTGGCTTAAGAGAATCTCTGATAAACAGGGAATTGAAAAATTAGTTTTATGGTGATGCAGACTGAATATTGTGGATACTCTGTCAAGGTTGCTTTTGAATATGCCCTATCAGCTTATTATTCAGAAGGAACTTGCCAACGTTTGATGGGAAAAGACATTCCAGCTGAAACGATAAATGAATTTTAAGAGGGCATTTGGGAGTGGGCGCTGGCAGATGTCCCAGATTGTAATATTTTTAAAAGAGGATTAAATGAACGAAAAGAATTATTAGAACTAGTCGTGAAAGGGCTGATGAGAACGTGCTGAGGACATTCTCGCACTTGATGTACAAGAATTGACCAGTGTGACAGACTACTTTGTTAGTCACTCAGTTCTATGAATAGCCGTCAATCGACGCTATCGCTGAAAAATATCCGTGAAAAAGTTGCTGAAGCAGGCTCAAAGGTAGCCATGTTAAGCGTGATGCAACTGGAGGCTGGGTTTTACTTGACCTTGGTGGAGTCGTTGCAGCATATCTTTCTCAGAAGAAACAAGTGCCCACTATAACCTCGAAAAACTGGGCATGAGGCAAAAATTCTGTAGACATTTCAGAAGCCTCAGCATAGAAGATGAACTCAGCTGTAATCAACTGGGTCTTTATTTGCTGTATGTTAGAAGAGAAATTGTTAGAAAGGTAAGGGCTAGTGGTGTTTATCATGGAGGGCTCTTGGTATCATGATTATGGCAACTTATGAAACTTTGCGGCGTAGTCTACGATGCGGTCATGGATGATAGTTTATACGACAAATGGATGGATTTTTCGCTACGCTATTTACCCAAAACCAAGGACAGAAAGAAACTCTTGGAGCTTGCTTGCGGGACAGGCATCCAGTCTGTCCGCTTTTCTCAAGCTGGTTTTGATGTGACTGGACTTGATTTGAGTGCGGATATGTTGAAAATTGCCGAAAAGAGAGCGGCTTCAGCCACAAAAGATTGTTTTCATTGAAGGCAATATGCTGGATTTATCCAAGGCTGGTAAATACGACTTTGTGACCTGCTATTCTGATTCTATCTGCTACATGCCGGATGAAGTGGAAGTAGGGATGTCTTTAAAGAAGTCTATAATGCTCTCAATGAGGACGGGGTCTTTATCTTTGATGTGCATTCGACTTACCAGACGGATGAGGTCTTTCCTGGCTATTCCTATCATGAAAATGCAGAAGACTTTGCCATGCTCTGGGATACCTACGAGGATGCAGCACCACATTCTATCGTGCATGAGTTGACCTTTTATCAAGGAAGCGGATGATCCTTTAGTCGTCACGACGAAGTGCAAAGGAGGAGCGTACATACGAGGTCTTGACCTATGATATTTTTGCTAGAACAAGCTGGTTTTTAAATCCTTTCAAGCTTTTATGCTGACTTTTGAGGATAAGTGATTTGGCAGATACCAGTACTGTTGGTTTTTGTGGCACAAAAGTAGGAGAACATCATGACCATTATAGGTACTATCGCAGAGTTTAATCCTTTTCATAATGGCTACAAATACCCTGCTGGAACAGGCTAAAGGGTTGAAAAATTGTGGCTATGTCTGGGAATTTTATGCAACGAGGAGAGCCAGCTATCGTGGACAAGTGGACTCGGGCCCAGATGGCACTGGAGAATGGCGCAGACCCTGGTAGTAGAATTGCCCTTTTAGTCAGTGTACAAGCAGCGGATTTCTTTGGACAAGGAGCAGTAGATATCTTGGCGCAGTTAGGAATTGATAGCCTAGCTTTTGGGACAGAGGGAGTTCTAGATTACCAGAAAATTGCTAACTTATACGCAGAGCGTGCTCAAGAGATGGAGTAATTTTGTGATCATCCCACCTGATTCTCTCTACCCCAGAAAACCCAAGCCATGTGGAAGGAATTTGTGATCTTGATTTTTCGGGTGATACGCCCATCATGTCTTTAGCTCGCCTCACGCCAAGGCAGTTGCTGGAGAGATATCAACCTTCATCCAATTAAGCGTCAGGGGGCAGGCTACCATTCTGTGGACAAGGATGTGGACTTTGCATCGGCAACAGCTATCCGTCAGCATCAATCAGACCAAGATTTCTTAGAACGCTTTATGCCAACTGTTGAGCTGTTTGAAAATGCTAGTAGGGTGAACTCAAGATTATTTTCCACTTTTACGCTATCAAATCTTGTCAAAATCCAGATTTAGTGCTGTTTATCAGGTCAATCAAGAAAATGGCGGTGCGGGATTAAGGAAACCATCAAAAAAGTTCAGTCTGTTGACGAATTGGTCGAGGTGGTTGCCACCAAGCGTTACACCAAGGCACGTGTGCGACGCCTCTTGACCTATATCTTGGTGCAGGCTAGAGAAAGTGACTTGCCAGAAGGCATTCACGTTCCTTGGTCACCGGAAAAAGGCAGACAACACCCTTAAAACTCTCAAGGAGCAGATCAATCTCGTCAGCCGAATCGGTAAAGCAAACCCTGGGATGCCATAACACAAAAAGGCAGATCAAATTTATCAACTGGGACACCCTAGTATCGCAGAACAAAATTTTGGTCGAGTGCCAATCAGAATCGAAACAAACTAAGTCTACTGAGAGGTAGGCTTTTTAGTTTTTACAAAAATTTCTTTTAAAAATAGTTAGGTTTAAGCAGCTTTATTTTTACTAAGGAAAATGAAGATATGACCACTAAAAATAACTAGAATAACTTCCATTTAAGGTTTAGTTAAAAATATTTTTGTGGTAAAATGTATAGAATGCATGTCATTCAGATAAACAAAATAAATTGAGGTAAAAACATGGAAATATGACAATTGTTACAGTTGTTTTTGGCTGTCATCATTGGTTTAGTCATTGGATATGTCAGCATCTCAGTCAAGATGAAATCATCACAAGAGGCTGCAGAGTTGATGCTTTTAAATGCTGAACAAGAAGCAACTAATTTACGAGGACAAGCTGAGCGCGAAGCGGATTTATTACTAAATGAAGCCAAGAGCGAAAGCAAATCCCTTAAAAAAGAAGCACTATTGGAGGCTAAAGAGGAAGCCAGAAAATACCGCGAAGAAGTGGACGCTGAATTTAAGTCGGAGCGTCAAGAACTCAAGCAAATCGAAAGTCGTTTGACGGAGAGAGCTACGAGCCTTGACCGTAAAGACGATAATTTGACGAACAAAGAAAAAACACTTGAACAAAAAGAACAAAGTATTTCTGATAGAGCAAAAAACCTTGATGCACGTGAAGAGCAACTAGAGGAAATTGAAAAAGCAAAAGCAAGCTGAACTTGAGCGTGTCGGAAGTCTGACCCAGTCAGAGGCAAAAGATATTATCTTAGCCCAAACAGAAGATGACTTGACCAAGGAAATTGCTAGCCGCATTCGTGAGGCGGAGCAAGAAGTCAAGGAACGTTCAGATAAGCTTGCTAAGGATATCCTGTCCCAAGGCATGCAGAGAATTGCTGGTGAGTATGTAGCTGAGTCAACCAACTCAACCGTTCATCTGCCTGATGATACTATGAAAGGTCGTATCATTGGTCGTGAAGGTCGTAACATCCGTACTTTTGAAAGTTTGACAGGGGTTGATGTCATCATTGATGATACGCCAGAAGTGGTAACTTTGTCAGGTTTCGATCCTATCCGCCGTAGATTGCCCGTATGACGATGGAAACCTACTGAAGGATGGACGACTCACCCAGCTCGTATCGAAGAGTTGAGTTGAGAAAAAACCGTCAAAGAAATTGATAACAGAATTCGTGAATATGGTGAAGCTGCAGCCTACGAAATCGGTGCACCAAACCTTCACCCGATACTTGATGAAGATCGCTGGGTCGCTTACAGTTCCGTACTCATACGGACAAAATGTCTTGCGTCACTCAATCGAAGTGGCTAAGTTAGCTGGTATCATGGCTAGCGAACTTGGTGAAAATGCAGCCTTGCCCGTCGTGCAGGGATTCCTCTCACGATATGGTGGGTAGCCACTGACCGAGAAGCAGAAGGTAGCCACGTTGAGATTGGTACTGAATTAGCTCGCAAGTACAAAGAGCATCCAGTTGTGATTAACACGATTGCTAGTCACCACGGAGATGTAGAACCTGAAAGTGTGATTGCAGTTCTCGTTGCTGCAGCGGACGCCTTGAGCGCAGCCCGTCCAGGAGCTCGTAGCGAATCACTTGAAAGCTACATCAAACGTCTCCATGATTTAGAAGAAATCGCTATTAGCTTTGAAGGTGTCCAAAATAGCTTTGCCCTTCAAGCAGGTCGAGAAATCCGTATCATGGTAAATCCAGGTCAAATCAAGGACGACAAAGTCACAATCTTGGCTCACAAAGTTCGTGAGAAAATTGAGAACAATCTTGAGTATCCAGGAAATATCAAGGTAACCGTGATTCGTGAACTGCGTGCAGTTGACTATGCAAAATAAATAAGAAAGAGCAGTTGAAAAATTACTGCTTTTTTGTTACACTAGATAGAAAGATTGTAGTTAGCAGAAGTGGCTTTAAACATATCATCTTGCAGAAATTTTCGAGTCATTTCACAAACTATATAAAGGAGACATAATGGCAGACCGAGGCTTACTAATCGTTTTTTCAGGCCCTTCTGGAGTTGGGAAAGGAACGGTTAGAAGAGAAATTTTTGAGAGTTCTGAAAATCAATTTCAATATTCAGTATCTATGACGACACGGGCGCAACGTCCAGGTGAAGTTGATGGAGTTGACTATTTCTTCCGTACTCGTGAAGAATTTGAAGAGTTGATTCGTCAAGGACAGATGTTGGAATATGCAGAGTATGTTGAGAACTACTATGGAACCTCTGACTTATGTCAACGAAACACTTGATAAGGGAATCGATGTCTTCCTTGAAATTGAAGTACAGGGAGCTCTTCAGGTTAAGAAAAAAGTTCCAGATGCGGTCTTTATCTTTTTGACACCACCAGATTTGGAAGAACTACAAGATCGTCTTGTTGGCCGTGGTACAGACAGTGCAGAAGTCATTGCCCAGCGTATCGAAAAGGCTAAGGAAGAAATTGCTCTCATGCGTGAGTATGACTATGCTATTGTCAATGACCATGTTCCTTTAGCTGCTGAACGTGTGAAACGCGTGATTGAAGCAGAGCACTCTGCGTGAGATCGTGTTATCGGTCATTATCAAGACATGTTGCCAAAGTCTTCGATTATTCGATAAAATTTAGAAAACAGGGTACAAACAAATGATGTTAAAACCTCTATTGATACCTTGCTTGACAAGGTCCCATCAAAATATTCACTCGTAATTTTGGAAGCAAAACGTGCCCACGAATTAGAAGCGGGTGCGACTCCAACTCAAGAATTTAAGTCTGAAAAATCGACTCTTCGTGCCTTGGAAGAAATTGAATCAGGAAATGTAACCATCCACCCTGATCCAGAAGGAAAACGCGAAGCTGTTCGTCGTCGAATCGAAGAAGAAAGACGCTTGAGAGAAGAAGAAGAAAAGAAAATCAAAGAGCAAATCGCGAAAGAAAAAGAAGAAGGTGAAAAAATTTAAGGTTGGGGGACTCAATCTTATTTTTTTCTATTGCAAGAATACTCAATCAATTGAAACGATTTAAGTAAAGAAGGAGGTGAGGATATGGCTATTTCAAAAATCATTGTGGATGTTCCCTTGATGCAGACGGATCAACCATATAGTTACAAGGTCCCTGAGGAATTTGCAGACATGCTGGAAGTTGGTATGCGAGTTCATGTGCCTTTTGGGAAGGCCAATCGCTTGATTCAGGGAATTGTTCTTGGAATGGAACAAGAATCGGAAATGGCAGATGAAGACTTGAAAGAAAATTGCTGAGGTACTGGACTTTTCTCCTGTCTTAACGGAGGAACAACTCTGGTTGGCTGAAGAACTACGTAGTCAGTTTTTTCATACAAGATTTCTATTCTAAAAGCTATGCTTCCAGGATTTTTGAATTCTAGCTATGATAAAATCCTCTATCCTCTGGAAGGCTTGAGTCAGGAGGACAAGGAGCGTTTATTCGGTTCGCAAGAGTCCTTAGCATTTTCATCACTTGATTTTGAAAAGCAGGCGGAGATGATGCGATTGACTCGCAAAAGGGGCTTTTGAAACTCGAGTATCAGGCTATAGACCAGAAGAAGGTTAAAACACAGTCTTGGGTTGAAGTTCATCTTGAACGGTTAGGAACAGCTAGAAATCTCAAAACCGTGCCAAGAAGAAATTGGAACTGCGAGATTATTTAGTAGCACATCCTGAAACAGTCTCCTTTTTGGCTACTTTGTTAGAGCATTACTCACGGGAACAAGTTAACTCTTTTAGGAATAGAGTGCTTTTGACGATTCTTCAAAAAGGAAGTTCAACGTTCAGCTGCCTACTTTGAAGGAATCGAGTCAAATCAAGCTCTTTAGAGTTAAATCCAGAGCAAAAACAAGCCCGTGAAGTGGTTGTTGGAGCGATTGAAAGCAACATCCTCCATTTCTTCTACAAGGAATTGCAGGAAGTGGGAAAACTGAGGTTTACTTGCAGATTATCCAAGGTGCCTTGGATATGGGAAAAACAGCGATTGTTCTAGTTCCAGAGATCTCTCTGACACCTCAAATGACAGAGCGCTTTATTGCTCGGTTTGGTGAGCAAGTTGCCATCCTCCACTCAGGCTTGTCCAATGGTGAAAAGTATGATGAGTGGCGCAAGGTGGAGCGTGGAGATGCTCAGGTAGTTGTTGGGGCCAGGTCTGCTATTTTTGCACCTTTGAAACATCTAGGTATTATCATTATCGATGAAGAGCATGAGGCTAGCTATAAGCAAGACAGCAATCCTCGTTATCATGCTAGAGATGTGGCCCTTTTACGAGCTCAGTACAATCAAGCTGCATTAGTCCTTGGTTCTGCAACACCAAGTCTAGAAAGTCGTGCGCGTGCTGGTAAGGGTGTTTATCAACATCTACGTTTGACTCAACGGGCCAATCCTTTAGCAAGTATTCCTGAAGTTCAACTGATTGACTTCCGTGATTACATCGGGCAGAATGAAACATCAAACTTTACACCACCACTGATTGAGGCCATTCAAGATCGACTGGATAAAAAAGAGCAGGTTGTTCTCATGCTCAATCGTCGTGGTTATTCTAGCTTTGTCATGTGCCGAGAATGTGGGACTGTTGATACCCTGTCCAAACTGCGATATTTCCTTGACGCTGCATATGGATACTAAGACTATGAATTGTCATTATTGTGGTTTTACTGAAGGAAATTCCTCGTGTCTGTCCAAACTGTCAGAGTCGTAGCATCGCTATTACTGGAACGAGGGACATAGAAGGCTTATGATGAGCTAGCGGAACTCTTTCCAGAGGCACGCATTCTCACGAATGGATGTGGATACAACTCGTAAAAAAGGCAGTCACCAAGCTTTACTTGAACAATTTGGCAATGGTGAAGCGGACATATTGCTAGGGAACCCAGATGATTGCCAAGGGTTTGGATTTTTCCAAATGTGACCTTTGGTTGGTGTTCTCAATGCGGATACAGCCTTGAACCTGCCTGATTTCCGTTCTTCTGAGAGAACCTTTCAACTCTTGACCCAGGTGGCAGGACGAGCAGGTCGTGCTGAAAAGGCAGGTCAGGTCTTGATTCAGTCCTATAATCCACAACACTATGCCATTCGCTTTGCCAAGGATCAGGATTACGAAGGTTTTTATGCCTATGAAATGGGCATCAGATGTCAGTTGGGTTATCCACCTTATTATTTTACTATTGGAAAACTCACCTTATCTCATAAAAAGAAGAAGAGGTTCTTAGACGTGCTTATCAAGTCATGGAAATATTGCGGTCAGGTTTGTCGGTGTTAGTATCATCCTTGGACCAACGCCAAAACCTATCGCTCGTACTCATAACCTCTATCATTATCAGATTTTTAATTAAATACCGTTTAGAGAAGATGAGCTGGGTCCAACCCTTAACCAGAGTCTTGGCCTTAACTCAAGAACGGGAAAAATAGTGAACTTCGTCTCAGTATTGACCACGAACCGCAGCAATTTTTATAGAAGGAGAAAGGAGATGACAAAACTAATATTTATGGAACTCCCGAGTTTTTCAGCGACCGTTTTAAAGGGTCTTTTGACAGATAACCGCTATGAGATTGTAGCGGTTGTAAACTCAGCCAGACCGCGCTGTCGGCCGTAAAAAGTTATCCAAGAAAACCCCAGTCAAACAAGCTGCTAAAGAAGCAGGTCTTCCCATCTACCAACCTGAAAAAATTATCAGGTAGCCCAGATGGAAGCTATCATGAATTTGGGCGATGATGGAATCGTGACTGCAGCTTTTTGGACAATCTCTCCAAGTAAACTTCTTGATAGCATGGACTTTTGCAGTCAATGTTCATGCATCCCTCCTTCCTAAACACCGTGGTGGTGCTCCTATCCATTACTGCCTTGATTCAAGGTGATGAGGAGGCAGGAGTGACCATTATGGAAATGGTCAAGGAAATGGATGCAGAGACATGATTTCCCGTCGTAGTATTCCCATTACTGATGAGGACAATGTTGGAAACTTTGTTTGAAAATTGGCCATTGTTGAGAGTGGATTTGCTTTTGGATACTCTACCTGCTTATATAGCTGGTGAAATTCAGCCAGAGCCGCAAGATCCAAGCCAAGCACTTTCTCCCAAATATTAAAACCTGAGGAAGAAAAATTGGACTGGAACAAGACCAACCGTCAACTTTTTAACCAAATCCTGTGGATGAATCTCTGGCCAGTAGCCCACACCTTCCTCAAAGGAGATCGCTTCAAAATTTATGAAGCCTTGCCTGTAGAAGGTCAGGGAAATCCGGGTGAGATACTCTCCATCGGTAAGAAAAGAATTGATTGTCGCAACAGCAGAAGGAGCCCTGTCTCTAAACAAGTTCAACCAGCTGGGAAACCTAAAATGGACATCGCTTCCTTCCTCAACGGAGTTGGACGGACATTGGCTGTAGGAGAACGATTTGGTGACTAAAGTAGAAACGGCTAGAAACATAGCCTTAAAGGTGCTAGAGGATGTTTTTATCAATCAAGCATACTCCAATATCGCCTTAAATAAACACCTCAAGGGAAGTCAACTGTCAGCAACTGACAAAGGTTTGGTGACAGAGCTTGTTTACGGGACTGTTGCCCGTAAACTAACTTTGGAATGGTACTTATCGCACTTTATTGAGGATAGAGACAAGCTAGACAGCTGGCTCTATGTTTTGCTTCTCATGAGCGTCTATCAACTCCAATACTTGGATAAGCTTCCTGACCATGCAGTGGTCAATGAAGCGGTGGAACTAGCTAAACTTCGTAAAAAAGGTAGCGAAAAACTGGTCAATGCAGTCCTTCGTCGTATCTTGCGAGAAGGTTTGCCAGATATTGCCTCTATCAAGCGTAAAAATAAGCGTGATTCTATCGCCTACTCTCTGCCAGTTTGGTTGGTTTCTAAGCTCAAGGAAGAGTATGGAGAAGAGCGAGCGCAAGCGATTTTTGAAAGTCTTTTACATCGGAATAAAGCCAGTATCCGGGTGACTGATTTGAGTCGAAAAGAGGAAATCAAAAAGATTGCTCGAGCAAGTGATTCTATCTTATCAAATACTGGTCTGGTTAAAGAACAAGGACACTTTGCAGGTCATGACTTGTTTGCAGAAGGTGCCTTTACTATTCAGGACGAGTCTAGTCAACTGGTTGCACCAACACTAGAGCTACAAGGAGAGGAGCAGGTTTTGGATGCCTGTGCAGCTCCAGGCAGGGAAAACAGCCCATATGGCATCTTATCTCACGACCGGTCAAGTAATAGCTCTAGACTTGTATGACCACAAGTTAGACTTGATTCGAGAAAATGCCCAACGTTTAGGCGTAGCAGACCGTGTACAAACACAAAAAATGGACGCCAGAAAAGTACATGAGTTTTTTAGCAAGGATCAATTTGATAAGATTCTAGTGGATGCTCCTTGTTCTGGAATCGGACTCTTACGTCGAAAACCAGATATCAAATATAACAAAGAAACTGCGGATTCCATGTTTTTACAGGAAATTCAGCTGGAAAATATTAGGTAGTGTTTGTCAAACGCTACGAAAAGGTGGTATAATAACCTATAGTACCTGTACTATCGTCTCTGAGGAGAACTTTCAAGTGGTTCAAACCTTTTTAGAAAGTCATCCCGAGTTTGAACAGGTTAAACTAGAACATGAATGCAAGGATATCTTAAAAGATGGTTGTATACTCATTACTCCAGAACTGTATGGAAGTGATGGATTCTTTATCAGCCAATTTCGTAAGATATCTGATTAGGAAGGAACTGACACAATGGAAATAGCATTATTAACAGATGTTGGTCAGAAACGTACAAATAACCAAGACTATGTCAATCACTTTGTCAACCGAGCTGGACGCACTATGATCCTTTTGGCTGATGGAATGGGGGGTCATCGTGCAGGTAATATTGCTAGTGAGATGGCTGTAACAGATTTAGGTGCGGCTTGGGTAGATACCCAAATTGAGACAGTCAATGAAGTTCGTGAATGGTTTGCCCATCACCTAGAAATCGAAAATCAAAAGATCTACCAACTAGGTCGTGATGAAGCCTATAGAGGTATGGGGACAACTCTTGAAGCTCTTGCAATCATTGATAATCAAGCTATCTTTGCTCATATCGGTGATTCACGCATTGCTTTGATTCGTGGAGAAGAATACCGACTAATGACCAGCGACCATTCCTTGGTTAATGAATTGCTTAAGGCAGGACAATTAACAGTAGAGGAAGCAGAAGCTCATCCACAAAAGAATATTATCACTCAATCTATCGGTCAAAAAGACGAGATTCAACCAGATATGGGGATTATTAGTCTTGAAGAGGGAGATTACATCCTCCTCAATAGTGATGGTTTGACCAATATGATTTCAGGTAGTGAAATTTCTGATATTGTAACTAGTGATATTTCGCTTGAAGACAAAGCAGCAACTTTGATTCGTTTTGCTAACAATGCTGGTGGCCTTGATAACATTACAGTAGCCCTTGTTTCGATTAAGGAGGAGGCGGCAGTATGATCCCAGATCGGCAAGATTTTTGCCGGACGGTATCGCATTGTCAAACAAATTGGTCGCGGAGGTATGGCAGGATGTCTACCTGGCCAAGGATTTGATTTTAGACGGGGAAGAGGTAGCTGTAAAGGTCCTGAGGACCAACTACCAAACGGATCCTATCGCCGTGGCGCGTTTTCAACGTGAAGCGCGAGCTATGGCAGACTTGGATCATCCCCATATCGTTCGGATAACAGATATTGGCGAAGAGGATGGTCAACAATATCTAGCTATGGAATATGTAGCTGGGCTCGATCTCAAACGCTATATCAAGGAACACTATCCTCTATCAAACGAGGAAGCTGTGCGTATCATGGGACAAATTCTATTAGCCATGCGTTTGGCGCATGCCAAGGGAATTGTTCACCGTGATTTAAAACCTCAAAATATTCTCCTAACTCCAGATGGAACTGCTAAAGTTACTGACTTTGGGATTGCCGTGGCTTTTGCGGAAACTAGCTTGACGCAAACAAATTCGATGCTGGGTTCGGTTCATTATCTATCACCTGAGCAAGCACGTGGCTCCAAAGCTACAGTTCAGAGTGATATTTATGCCATGGGGATTATTTTCTTTGAAATGTTGACGGGGCATATCCCTTATGATGGAGATAGTGCTGTGACTATTGCTCTTCAGCATTTCCAAAAACCTCTGCCTTCAGTTATTGCTGAAAATCCATCTGACTACCACAATCTCTGGAGAATGTGGTCATTAAAGCGACGGCTAAAAAGTTAACAGATCGTTATCAATCTGTCTCTGAGATGTACGTTGACTTACTAAGCAGTCTTTCGCATAATAGACGAAAATGAGTCTAAGAGAGTCTTTGATGATACCAGCAAGGTAGATACTAAAACTTTGCCAAAGATTCCTCAGTCAACTTTAATAGCAAGTGCAAAGGTTCAACAGCAAGCAGATCGTCCTCAAACGGTAAAAACAACTCAAGAGGCAGTGAGTAAAGCAGTCGCTACAAAACCAGCAAGAAGCGTCGCTTCAAAGCACGTTATCTAGTTCTATTGCTGAGTTTTGTCCTAGTTTTAGCTTCTCTACTTTGGATTGTGTCTAATGCTCCAGCCACCGTTGCTATTCCAAAAGTAGCTGGACAAACAGTGGCAGAAGCTAAAGAAAGTCTGAAGAAGGCCAATTTTTGAAATTGGTGAAGAAAAGACAGAATCAAGTGACACTGTTGAAGCAGGTCGTGTCATTCGAACGGATCCAGATGCAGGTTCATCTCGAAAAGAAGGAACTAAAGTTAACCTCATTATCTCTTCTGGCCAACAATCCTTTGTGATTGGTAATTACATTGGCCGAAAATCAACAGATGTGATTGCTGAACTCAAGGAGAAAAAAGTTCCTGAAAATCTTATTAAGATTGAAGAAGAAGAATCTACTGAAATGGAGCCAGGTACTATTTTGAGACAAAAGTCTGTCTGAAGGGCTACTTATGATCTCAGTAAGGCGACACAAATTGTTCTGACTGTTGCTAAGAAGGTAGTAACTGTTCCAATGCCTGGTTATATTGGATCAAGTTTGGAATTTACTAAGAATAACTTGATTCAAATTGTTGGTGTTAAAGAGGCCAATATTGAAGTAGTGGAAGTGTCAACAGCTCCAGAAGGAACAGTTGAAGGGATAGTGTTAGATCAAAGTCCGAAACTGGAGTCAGTTGATCTTAATACTACACGTATTAAGATTTCAATTTATAAACCTAAAACAACGACAACGACTACAAGCAGTTCCTTCACAGAACAACACTAATCGAGTGGATACAGCTCCACAGACAACACAATCGCCTCAGAATCCCTCAGAAAATCAAAACGTTGGAAACTAAAAAACTTTGTCACAGTTTTTGTGACAAAGTTTTCCCTCCAAATTTGTGATAAAATAAAAAGGAGCTTATAAGGGAGGGGAACATGGAAGAATCCAAAAATGAATGCAGTGATTGATGTCATTATGCTTTGCAGGTACCATTTTGTTGAGAAATGGATCGGAAATTCATCGTGTTGAAGATACCATGATTCGTATTGCTCATTCACAAGGGATAATGGATTGCAATGTCTTAGCTATGCCAGCGGCTGTGTTTTTCTCAATTGAAAACACCAATATTTCTCGGATGAAGCGGGTCACTTCTCTTCTTATAATATCGAGAAGGTTTGCGATGTCAATCAGATTTCGCGACAGATTGTCGCAGGTCAACTTGATTTGGAAACAGCCTTCATCCAGTTGAAGGCCTTGAACGATAAGCCGTCGCCCTATACAAAGGTCCAATTAACTATTGCTGCAACCCTAAGTGCGCCATTTTTCTCAATTATGTTTGGTGGAAATTTTTATGATGCACTTGGAGCAGGGGTCGCTACCTTATTTGGGTTCACATTTTCCCTCTATGTAGAAAAATTAATCCGTATTCCTTTTGTGACTGCCTTTGCGGGAGCCTTTGTTTTTGGTTTGATTGCTCAATTTTGGGCCCGCTATTCTGGTCTGCCGTCCACAGCAGATTTGATCATAGCAGGTGCTGTGATGCCTTTTGTACCTGGGATTGCTTTAACCAATGCCGTGCGTGATATCATGACCAACCACATCAACTCTGGTATGAGCAAGATGTTTGAATCTCTGCTCGTTACCCTTGCCTTGGGGCTGGAACTTCTGTAGCCCTGGTATTAATGAATTAATATGACACTAATGACTTTCTTTTTGCAAGCTCTTGCTAGTTTACTTGCCATCATTACTTTCCTAATAGTTTTAAATGTACAACGTTCCATGCTGATTCCTGGAGGTATTTTTAGGGATGGCAGTCTGGCTCTATTTGAGCCCTTAAGGAGCCGACAAATGTTATTCTGGCAACCTTTATTGCTGCAGTAATTGGTTCTTGTGTCAGCAGATTATGAGTATTTTTATATAAAACTCTGCAGTAGTTTTTACTCTTGCTATTTTAGCTCCCCTGGTTCCAGGATATTTATCCTACCGAACAACGTCTTTCTTCGTTAATGGAGATTATAATCGTGCCCTTGCAGGTGCTAGCTTGGTAGTTAGTGCTAGCTCTGGTTATTTCTATCGGTATGGCAAGTGGAACAGTTGTCCTCAAATTTATTATTACCTCAAGAAAAATAGAACCGCATAGGTTCTATTTTTATTTGTTGTTTGGAGAGGACGAGTTTGTAATTCCGGCATCTTTGAAGCTTAGTCCAATATTTGCTTATTAAGATTAGGGCTTTTTATCTTTTATTCTTATTTGTGATAAAATAGACTTGAACGATACAATGAATGATTTAAAACAGAGGTAAATATGACAATCGGTATTGATAAGATTGGTTTTGCGACCAGTCAATATGTCTTGAAATTACAAGACTTAGCAACAGCAAGGGGAGTTGACCCCGATAAATTTAATAAAGGACTTTTGCTTGAGGAGATTAGTATCGCTCCTTTGACTGAGGACATCGTGACCCTGCAGCAAGCGCCGGAAATTCTATCCTTACGGAAGAAGAAAATCAGGAAATCGATATGGTTATCGTTGCGACCGAATCTGGTATCGACCAGAGTAAGGCCGCGGCTGTCTTTGTTCATGGTTTATTAGGCATTCAGCCTTTTGCTCGCAGTTTTGAGATCAAAGAAGCCTGCTATGGAGCTACAGCTGCTCTTCATTATGCCAAGCTTCATGTTGAAAATTCACCGAAATCAAAAGTCTTGGTTCTAGCTAGTGATATTGCCAAATATGGTATCAATGCACCAGGTGAGCCAACCCAAGGTTCAGGAAGCATTGCCATGCTCATCACGCAAAATCCTAGAATCTTGAGCTTTAATGATGACAATGTAGCCCAAACCAGAAATATCAATGATTTTTGGCGTCCAAACTATTCTACAACGCCTTTTGTAAATGGTGTTTATTCGACCCAGCAATATCTAGACTGCTTAGAAACGAACTGGGAAGAGTACAAGAAACGTTATAACTGGACCCTAGATGATTTTGTGGCAGTTTGTTTCCATCTGCCTTATCCAAAACTTGCCCTTAAAGGGTTTAGAAAAATCCTAGATAAGAGTCTTTCTCAAGAAAAGCAAGAACTCTTGCAACAACACTTTGATGCTTCAATTATCTACAGCAATCGAGTTGGAAATATCTATACAGGCTCACTATTTCTTGGCCTGCTTTCTACTAGAAAAATGCTGACACGCTTAAGCAGGAGATAAGATTGCTCTCTAGAGCACGGAAGTGGCGCTGTATCAGAGTTCTTTAGTGTTCAATTAGTTGAAGGCTATGAGCAGTATTTGGACAAGGAACGGGCGCAAGTACTGGACCGTCGGAAGCCTCTTACGGTAGAAGAATACGAAAAAGTCTTCTATGAAGAGGCTAATCTGGATCCTTCAGGTTCTACCCAATTTACAGGATATGAAAATCAAGAATACGCCTTGGTTGAAATTGTAGAACATCACCGTTATTATAGCAAGGTTGAAAAATGATGAAGATTAATTGGAGTGGATTTTCAAAAAAAACATATCCTGAACGTCTCGAACTACTGAAAGATTCAAATATACTCTCTCAAGAGCTCAAGAAGGGCTTGAGAAAAACGAGAATCCAATGTTCAAATCTGCAGATCAACTGAGTGAAAATGTCCTAGGGACTTTTTCGCTTCCCTACTCCATTGTGCCTGAGGTTCTTGTAAATGGTCAAACCTACACAGTTCCTTATGTAACAGAAGAACCTTTCAGTGTTGCGGCAGCCAGTTTTTGCTTGTAAAGTTATTAGTAGAGCAGGCGGATTCACAGCTCAAGTTCATGAGCGCCAAATGATTGGTCAGGTTGCTCTTTATCAAGTGCCTGATAGAGAAGAAGCTCGCCAAGTTATCCTCAGCCAAAAAGAAGAACTGCTTAAACCGGCCAATCAAGCTTATCCGTCTATCGTCAAACGTGGTGGTGGTAGCGGGACTTACGAGCAGAACAAGTCTCAGGCCAGAAACAGACTTTCTGGTTGTTTATCTGCATGTCGATACTCAAGAGGCAATGGGAGCCAATATGCTCAATACCATGCTTGAAGCCTTAAAACCTCGTTTGGAAAACTTGAGTCAGGGACAAAGTCTCATGGGAATTTTGTCAAACCATGCTACGGAGTCTTTGGTGACATCTAGCTGTCGTATTGCTTTTCGCTATTTGAGTCCCAATAAGGAAGAAGCGCGTGAATTGGCTGACAAGATTGTCTTACTAGTCATTTTGCTCAAGCAGATCCTTGATCGAGCAGCTACCGCTACAAGGGATCTTTAATGGGATTGATGTCTTTTGATTGCGACTGGAAATGACTGGCGGGCTATCGAAGCAGGAGCCCATGCCTATGCTAGTCGTGATGGCCTTTATCGAGGACTTAGTCTCTGGACATTAGACTCAGAGAAGGAGGAACTAATCGGAGAAATGACCCTGCCGATGCCAGTCGCGACTAAGGGTGGATCCATTGGTCTCAATCCTCGTGTTGTCCTCAGTCATGAACTTTTAGGTCATCCTTCAGCCAGAATTAGCCTCAATCATTGTATCCATGGGCTTGGCTCCAGAACTTTGCAGCTCTCAAGGCTTTTAGTTGGTGCTGGTATTCAGCAAAGGTCACATGAAACTGCAAGCCAAATCTTAGCCTTCTGCTAGCAGGTGCAAAAGAAGGGAAAGTTCTAAATTAGTGGAATCTCTTGATTGCAGAAAAAACCTTTAACCTAGAAAAAGCTAGTATTTTTAAAAAGCATTACTGTTTGAGACTCAGACTTAAGTAGTCTGAGTTTTTATATGGTTAGACACTTACCAGGCAAGAGACTAACTGGTGAAGAAATAGCCAGTAGTAGCAACCTCTTTACCTTCAATTTTTGTAGAAAATGCAACTCAACTGTCAGGCGAGCAATTTCTTCCATAGGTTGTTTTATGGTAGTGAGGTGAGGGTAGTAATCTCCGATAAAATAAGTCCCGTCACAGCTAATCACCTTTAGCTGGTCAGGAACCGACAGACCGAGCTCCCTGGGCGATCTTGATAATGAGGATATGTCAACCATCCGATGCAAAGATGGCGTCGGGTTTTCGTTTGGTTTGAGATATTTTTGTTCCATTTTTCTTTTCGAAGGGCGTGAAAAGTCACTGGAAATATTGATAATAGGAGCCTTTTGGTAAGATAGAAGCGAAACTCGCATGAGGAAGTCCAGTTGGTGAATTGGAGTTGTCATCTTTCCTGTAATCATGATGATGAGATTGGCCTCCAGTTTTAGCTACGGTCTGAGCGGCCAGAACCCGCCAGCATAGCACTGTGTCAGAAGAAACAACAGGAATGTCTGGTGATAAGTTACGGTCAAATGAAATGATTGAGCCGTCACGCGATTGTGTAGTCCTCAATCCCAAGGCTTGTGACTTCCCTGAAATGATACTGTCCACCTGGTTAGCTTCTAACATTTCGATGTATTCTCGCGTTCTTTTTCCGAATCGTGTTCACTATTACAGATGATGGTCTTTGTAACCTTTTGAAGAGTTCGTGTTCCAATCTATCAATTAACTCCGCATAGAAAACATGGCTGATTTTAGGGAAAAATCAAACCGATTAACTTGGCGGATTTACCCTTGAAGATCACGGGAGCTGATTGTTGGGTCGAGTAGCCCAGCTCACGCATACAGCATCATTGACTTTTTGAATGGTTTTTCTGAAAGATAACCTGCTGATGACACGTGAACAGTAGTAGGTGACGCCAGCTAATTTGCGACATCAGTTAGTTTTTACGAATCATATTCAAATTGCTAGTATGTTCCAGTTGGGTCTGATTGTAATGAGGATTCATTTTGATCCGCATGCGAAGACACGACCAGAAAATACCTTTCTCCTTTATTGATGAAAATTTCAAAGACTGAGTTGTCGATGAAGATATTGACGAGTAGTTGCTTGATTAGTAACTGAACAAGAGCGAGAAGTTCCAAATTCTTGAGCATATTGCTCACCTGCTTGACTCACGATCAACGGTTACTTGCCATTGACAAGGTCACAAAATTGATAGATAGCCCCTGCCGTCTTTTATCTAGCAAGAAGGACGATTTCACTTTGACCATCAGCTTCTAAGTTCAGTTCAAGCTCGTAGGTGTTTTTGGTTTTAGAACGATTTGAAAATTCCTTCTGAAGCACGGAGTTCTTTTGATAGCAGCTACAGGATACTGATAGAGTTTGCCATCTTTATGGTAAAAGTTCTTTGACCAATGAAAAGTTCCTTGGTGGTCAAAATGATCAGATGGGTAAGAAAACGTCTGCAGACTCAAGCCAGCTGACTGCTAGGGCACGTCCATCAGTATTGAAGGCTTGAGCGGCATAGGCTTCAAATCCATAATCAAGATTGTGTAGTTCTAGACACATCACCATACGTCATTTTCAGGATTGAAGGAAGCAACTGATTTTATACATATTTTGGATAGATATTATCAATCAAGAACCTTTTTATCCAAACCTTGTGGGCAGTAGAGTAGGACAGGCTGTCCCCAACAAAGACTAGGTTTGGGCACCCATCATATAGCAGTGCGGCCATTGTTGAAGCCAGATCCCGACTGCTGCCAGTTTGTATAATCATTACCGATAGCTCTTATAGAGACGGACAAAACCTTTTTGTCCAAGTCCTGACCACCGACGATAGCGTAGATGTCCCTTTGTGTTATTTGTGGATCGTGAAGGTGGTCAGTGCGGGCATCAGTAGGTTGGTCAATCAAGATTTTGTCAATCTTTTCAATCTTTCCATCCTTGTCCGCTAAGGCACCAATCTGCAAAGGGATGTCGAACCCAATTTTCATCACGAATCATTACCTGTATAAAATAAGAACAATTGATCGCCAAACGGCATAGCAGATCCAGAGGCACCGTGACTATCGAGTCGAGTATCAGGCAAAAATCTTGACACCAGTTTCTTTGAAGTGCACTAAATCGTCACTTTCAAGCTGAACCCAAGATTTTGAATCCATGAGCTGCCCGAAGGGGAAGCTTTTGTAAAAGACAACCACACTTGCCATCAAAATATGAAAACCATTTGGATCATCAGGCCTTGCTTTGGGTTCGATGATAGTTTGTAAGTGCTATGGAGACTGAGCCATATTTTTGAATTTGGTTTCACTTTCTTCTGAGTCCACCCTTCATAACGTCTGTAGCGACGTTCAGTTGTCCATTCTATGTTATCTTCCTCCATACTCTATTATCTTTTATAGAACGTTTCCTATAAAAAGCAAGCCTTTTATATCGAATTTAAGAAAAATGTCAAACGCTTGATAGATGATTAGGACCCTGTTTTTATGAAAATTAATGATGAAAGTTTTTGGAAAATACACATAAAAACATCGTATAAACAGGCGTTTTTGAGAGAAATATTAAGAAAGTAGCAAAACTATCGCAATTTTAACAATCACTTTTTCTTGCAAAGTACTATATTTTTAAGATGATAAAATAATACTCGTAGGGCGAGTAAATCGCTTTCAAACAAGAACAATATTTTTATAAGGAGATTTTTGCAAATGACCAATACAGAAAATTGTAAAAAGTCATCGAAGCCTGGTGACGTGAGAACGTCAACAGTGAGCTCACTGTGCGACCTGCCTCCGTGTGATGGTAAAAGATGAAGTCAAAATCAATAAGAACGCTATTGGAGAACTCTGGAAAAGTCTCACAGGTGCTGAACTCAGGTCATCACGTTCATCATCTTTGGTATTGCACAGTAAATGCAGGATGTACGACGAAGTCGTAGCTCTGGTATTCGCCAAGCATCTTCGAAAGAAGATATGGAAAGAGAAGCACAAAGGGAATCGTTCCAACGTGCCATCCGTACTTTCGGTGACGTCTTCGCTCCACTCATTCCAGCAATCGTAGCAACTGGTCTTTTCATGAGCGCGGTGCCTGCCTGGGATACACACTTCCTAATGAATGACGTTTACCACAGATTTCTAACGGAGGCAGCTTTTACGGCTTTGCTGCCAGCTCGCTGCTCTGGTCTCACCTTCCGTAAGCTGGTGTGAATCAAACAATCGGCATTGTTCTCTGGTATGATGCTACAGCAGGTCACTACCAAATGCCTGCGTTGTAGCTTCTGGTGGGGACGTAACCCAACTATTTTCATTATGGCTAAAGTCCAGCAGTCGTTTGCAAGGGTCCTTGTCTTCCCGCCTTCATTATCGGAAGGTTGGTGGAGCTAAATTTGAGTGCCGTTCGTAAAGTGGTTCCAGAAGTTTTGATCTTTTGCAACACGCATTCGTAACACTTTGGTACGCTGTCGAACTCTGATCCCTCCTGACTGGACCAATCTTCCACGTAGTTGAGGAGGGCATCTTTAGCAGTTACCGTGCCATCCTGACATGTGCCATTTGACTTGGAGGATTCTTATTGGTGGAGTCATAATCGTTGTATCTGGTGTCTACCCACTTCAATCCTTAGGTTAAACTTAGTAGCCGCAGAGCTTAACCACATGACATAGCCAAGGCGAATTGCCTGACAAACGCTGGTGCAAAACTAAATCCAAACAGTTTTTGGCCTCCCGGTCGCCCTTTCCGCCTCCCTGCACACTGAGCCTACATTCGGGGTAAACTTGTTACCGCAAATATTCCTCCTTCTACTATTGATTGTGCTATTGGTGGTGGATTGGCACGATTCTTGGACCTGTTGGCACTGGTATGTACTACTTACTATCCCTGGAACTTCTCTCTTTTATGTTGAGGATGATGTTCTTACACACTCTTAAGTAGAAATAATATCGGTAATTTGGCTCTCATTTTACTTAGATAACAGATGCGAAGATGAAGAGAAGAAGGAAAGGCCACTGAAGCTGAAACAGACTGTTTGGACTAAATAAAAGAATTGGTATCATGTGGTTTTAGCCCAAGCGAAGGTAAGCATTCAAAACACCAATCATGGGTGACGCTACAAGCCTTCCAAACAATGATCCAGTATTCAAGGGAGCCATGGAGCGCGGAATCACGTGAAACCTAGCCAAGATAAGCATTTGGTGCACCAGCTGATGCTGCCAACAACTGCCCTCCCAACTGGAGCAATGGCTATCTGAAAGAACTACCAATGGTGCTAAAACTGATCCATGTTGTACCAGACACTGTTCCATGAATTGTGGGCGTTAAGAGAAGCTGACCGAAGATTTGACTAAATGAAGATTGCTGCAATTGACAACACAAATAATGACTTGCCTGTAAATCCAGTTGCTCTGACTATATGAGTACGCAACTAATGAAGAAGTTTGAGAATGTAAAACGAACAAATGTCATTCGTTTAAATTTATAGAGGAAATCTAAAATAGATAATTTGGAAATACTGAAAATAGTTTAATAAGGGTAATAAAATTTGTCTGTAATATGATTATACAATTAACTCATTATTTTCGAAATTGAGAATCAGAGGATCATTCATTTATCCCATTGATATCGATAAAAATCAAAATTATGGATTTATCCAATAAAATACATCAACAGATTTTGAAGATGTAAATAGTTCCGTATATTGTAAGGCATGGTTGTAATAATGCTGGCGGTCATTGAACCAGTCATTACATAACCAATATAGTGTCCAACGGGGAGCCGACAAAATAACACCGAAACACGCTATTTATGTGTACAAGCACCCATGATGGACAGTAACCCAATGCTGCAATGATGTTTAAAGGCTATGTTTAACCCAGTTTGGAAGCCGCAGGTGTTCCGTGGGGAAAGACTGAACTTAACAACCCCAAAGGGATAAGCCTGGCCTACTACATTGCCTAAGCCAAAGGAATGCGATCAATCTGATGAATAGATTTAGGAGCATTCAATGTTGAGCCTGAGTGCGTGAAATTCATGTAGTCTTGCTGAATGTTACCACTTGAGCTAGATGCATGTGATTATATCGTTGTACCGGCTGCTGTGTAGAAAATGGTTCAAAACCTTGGGAACTGTCTCATAAGAATGCAATAAATATATAAAACTCCTAAATCTGAGAAAGCTGGTTTTACTCTAGTCTTTTTCGATTGGGTTCTATTTGGAAAACATTCTCAAGCTTCATGGCGGAATGATACTGGTATGAATGGTGCTGACTGCAGTGGATATTCTATTTCATCAGAGTTGGATGCCTCGTTTAATATCAGCACCAGCTCTATAGATCCTTGTCTAGTTCTGTCCATCTTGGCGGATATAAATGCCCTGTGCAATCCTCTTCTGTGCTAGATTCCCTTTAATAACTGCTGCCTCTCATAAATTTTTGTATAATATTTAGATTTCATCCTCAGGATTGTGCCAGTTCGATAAATGTCTGTGCCAAAGATACTAAAGGTTTGATAAATGCTAATTCAAGTTCTGGTCCAAAATTTCAAGGACTTAAAATAGACAGATCTGCCCATTTCAGAGGCCATTCAGGAAATATTGCTCGTAAGTATTGAACGTTGATTTGACCTGCTGATCTGTGAGAATGAAGGAGTAGCCTTGATAATCTTTCTGAGCAAGTGCCATCAAAACCATCAGAGACTAAAGGATGACCTGACAAAAAACAGTCATAAAGTTGTTTTGATAGATAAAGAAGGTAATGATAATGGCGACTAACTGGATCCACGACTGGAGCAGTTGAAGCTCGCCAGCTAGGATCGTACAAGAGATGTCTTAAGAGATGCTGCGGCATCCACAAATTATCCTGGCTGCCGCCTATACTTTAGATCAGTTTGCTTGGCTCAGATGGGTATTGTAGAGATAAACTGGCAAACATGATGATAGTAGACATCTGAGCTCCCCAAGTGGATCAATGACCGCTTGCTCGGCTGAGTACATCTTTGAATGGTAATTGTAGAACATCAAAACCAATGCAAAACATGATGAGATGGAAGTGATGAGGACTGCCAACTCTATTTTCCAGTGACCAGCTGATGGTCTCATCTGGCCAAGGGAGCCAAACAAATCCTGGGATGAGGAGGGCCATGCTCTGGATGAGACCAAAATGTTAAAAACCATCTGCCACCAAACTGATGAATGAGTAGGTGTCCGTTGCTAGTCACGCAGACAAGAATAGATAGGCCAAAATGCTGATACAGTACCCTGCCTTCCAGCTAATTTTGGTTTGAAACGATCATTCATCTAACTCCTTCTCTATCGTAGTATTCTTTCATTATACTGGCTTCAAGGAAAAACTAAAATAGCCATTAGGAATATTCAGAAATCGTCAGATTTTTATTTTGAAATATAGAAATGATATAATATTTATTTCTAAGAGCTTTTTATGAACCATAAACAAATCATAGATATAGAGTGATCTGAATTGGGTCTTGCTGTTGCTACCATTTCATTTTTATGGCTATAGAGCAGCTAGTGTCGATTTATCCAGTGGTTGATGAGCATTTGTCAATCAAACCATATCTCAAGTGATACATGCTGTTCTCGGCAATGGGAACTTCATATCATCCGTCGAGCATTTCTTTCATGTTCATTTACAACTGAACATTTATTTATTTTAGCCTCCTCAGTTTTGCCTGAGTTTCAGCATCTACTTGAGTTCTTTAGAAAGAAACATTATTTTACTTCCCAGGCGTTACTTCAAATGGCTTCCAATGAAGTATTTCTGCTCTCTGGTAATTACTGTATATCCAGCAGCTATAGCTCATTATTATTTGATAGGAAAATACATGCAACGGGAATGCTTTGTCTGGTATAGGTTTACTGATTAGGCCACAACTATTGCCAGTTTATTAATATTGCTTTACCCCTTCCTAGCCAGAAGCAATCAAAAGGAAAGAAAAAGAGCTATTTTGTTATCTGTCATTTACTTATCTGCTCTAAAGAAATCTATATTCAATGAGACTAGATGTCTGAAGAATACCTAAACTGGAACATCAAGTACCAATTTGAGGAGATTTCCTGATTGAGTATGAGAGGCTGCCAAGGAATTTTAGAATTGGGGGTCAGTGGAATGGATTTATCTGTTTAAACCTACTGGGTTGTTTGCAGCAGAAAAGATGCTTTGGACAATGAGCTGTTAATAAAAAAATTCAATCCAGTACGTCTCCTTTCTCCAGCAAGTACTTTAATGTATTCTATTTATGGAGATTATTCCAAAATACTCATTTTGACAACCCTTTCTCTTGTTATGGCTATTGGTTTTTGCTCAAACCTAAGAAAGTCATGTCGGTCATCCTAATTTCGTTCCTGATTTGCACCTACTGAGCACCATTTATAGGGCAGAGTGGCAGAGAATGTATTTATATCCTGATTATCAAGTTAGCTTTTAATCTTTTCATCTACTATGTCTTTATTTTACAAATAAGCGTGTAAACTGCTGGAAAAAGAGAAATTTTTATAGTCTACAAACTGTAGGAATGCCACAGATATGGCCTGTAAATAGTGTGGACAAGAACTTTATCAATCTAAATCATCTAACCCACCTAGCGGTGCACTGTGGAGTACCGCGATGTAGTGAAAGACTTTGATAACGTCAGCTATGTACAGTGGAACACTTGTCACCCTTAAACTGAGCCTAGCCATTGATTAGAAGCAGTTTGATCAGCGATCAGTACTATAAATCTTTAGGTAACTGGCAAACTCCTTTTTCTACGGCTATTTATTATCACTGAATGAAAAGTATAATGTTGAGAGCCTAGTAATCTCTTTCATATTGATATGAGACACATCCTATTCTTTATCAAATTTCAGGAAAGATGATCGTTTAAGAAAATAATGGAAGAATATCAAAAGATGTTTAAAGAAGCTAGTACTACTGATAAGGAATCTCATCGTCGACTCTCAAGAGCAGAGAAGGAGAGGATGAAAAGGCATAGGCTACTTAGATATGGCTTATAAGATTATATACTTGTTATTATAGGGCATAGTAGTTCTAGCCTCAAAAAATACCTCTATGTTTCTTCTATAATTCTTATTTTTCTCTCATTATTTTACTTGAAAGATTGCGAATATTTTCATGTGAAAAGTTTAATGTCCCTTTAATTGAAATACTTTTTCTTCAATCCCTGCTGTGAATTTAAATGTTGAAATTTAATCTGGTCTGTCTGCTAAACAGTTATTGTTGAATGTTTGTGTGTTTATTTCTAGTTACAGGTTCTGGAATGCCAGTTTTATATGTTTAGTTACTATCTCAGAAAAATGACCCATTATCCAATGGCTTTTGATTAGGTATCACCCTTATTTTTAATAGCCGTCAGACAAAAACCTATGCTTGGAACCCTTTATCCGCTGGAATATTGACCTGGTCCTGTGGAAACATTATCTTGCAATTTTTAGGTGTCGGAGTGAGGTATTGCGCAGAGATAGAAAGTTTTTGGCAAAATTTATTATTTGCCGCCTGCTGCGCTGCTGTTCACTTTGTTGGTAGGTTGAGCATTGGGCTGAGGGGAAATGATCAGTTGATCTTATTTTACTGGGCCAGATTGGGGAAACCATTCCTGTCGAGATTATTGCTGCAATTGCGTACATGGTCTACCTCATATTTTCCAATCCCTGAATCTGACTTCCATTGGAAACTAATCGACAAAAGAACCTTGATTTACTATGGAAAGTATGTCCAAATTGTTTTAGTACTGGTTGGTAACGGTTTCACAATTATTCATGATATACTTTATTTTGTAATGGCTATGTTACAAATAAGTGTTGCATAATATTTGACTTTTGTAGGGTGAATTGACTGTCAGAGTATTTATAATAATTTTGGATTTAAGAGTTAGGAGTCAAAATGGTAGGAAAATCCGATTTTATATATCGTGACTCCATGTTATACCCAGAAGTGCCACCTCATACTAACCCAATGTTTGTGGGAAAAACATAGGAGGAGTCAGAAAATCAAGAGGTTCATCCATTATGGGCGTCATATGGAATGATGGGCAAGAGTAAACATGTAACCATCCAAGCAGATCGAATCCATATGTTGTATTTCAAAGCCGAAACTGTAATACCAAAGCAGGTTTTGCTGGATGTATCACGAAGCTGCAGAACTTGCGGACATCGTGATTACGCATTGACGGTATGTAATGCGATGATATATCAACTGCATGGATCAAATGGGTTTCTGAATATAAGCCAGGTTCAGAGATTGTCTACGGCGTCTGAGACAACCGAGAGATGATCTGGCTTCTTAAACGTATTATACAGAGGACTGGTAAGGTGATGCATTTATTCTGAGCAGATGCTTTTAATCACGCTGACTATCGCTTTATCTCCAAATCAGTTTTATTCATGAACTCAAGTAAATTTAAAGAAGTAACCTATTTCTTCGAGGTATTAGTACCTGGGAGGATTTTAAGTATCCATGCGTGACTATAAACGCCATGAACGAATTGCTGGAGAGCCTATCCACTCTAAAATGTTGGTCTTATGATGGTATATTTACCATCTAGTATTAAAACTCATCTCATTTGATTACTAGCCTTGGGAGCTATGGATTCACTCCTTTTAGTTTTTGTTGATTATCCGTTCAGGAGCAAATTGCCAGGGTGAGGCTTGGATGGGCTGCACTTCCATGTCAATAGAAGTTTACTTGGCGGGGTCTAAATCTGGTCATTCTATAAACTGGGAATATATCGAAAAATCTATCTAGAAACGAAACAACGTCCATGTCATCAGCGACCGCACTTAAGGATGAGAGTGTGATGAGAACCCCACCCTAAAACTTGAAAAACTTTTGAAATTTGATATAAGGAACTACCCATGGGAGCAGCTGGTAGAACCGCAGCAGCCACATGAATTATTTCAGCACTATATCGGGAACAGCGAGAATGCAGTTTTTTAAAAATATATCCCTTTTTGTAAAAAGAGGCCAAAAAAGGAGGAGATCATTTTGGAATAAAAGAACAAATAAGATTTATTTACACAAACTGCAGAAGAAGTCCCAAAGAAATTGGTTCACCTATCGGGGTTTGCCAACTGCTCAAGTTTATGGAATTAGTATCATGGCCAATACGAGTTGGAAGAGGCAGGAAATGAATAATAGCAAATTCTTGATCAATTTAAGGATTTGATGATTACTGTATTGCTGGCGGCAGCACTTTCTGTGATTACAGAAGGAATGGATGCCCACTGATGCCATTATCATTCTGGCTAGCCCTAGAATGCTGCTTTGGGTTTAAGCCAAGAAGTGCAAGCAGAAGCAGCCATTGAAGTCGGAAAATATGTCTGTTCAAGGCTCGTGCTCACGATGGCTGGGCAAGTATTGAGATTGACTGAAAGAACTAGGTACCTGGGGACATCGCCCCACGGAAGTAGGAGATGCTGCTCCAGTTGATATAAATAGTTTGAAGTAGCTTCTTTAAAATTGGAAGAAGCAGGCCTTACAGGGGAGCTCCAGTCCCAGTTGAAAAAGATGACAGGACTTGTTGAAGCAGATGCTGGTATCGGATCGTGCTACATAATACAAACCAAACGTAATCATACGTGACGGTGTCGTGAATCCAATACTAAAGCAAGCACAGTTGTAAGATTGGCAGATATAAGTTATTAATGCTGATGAGACAGAGATAATATTAGCCAAGTTTGAAACAATATCTAAGCATTTTGACTTACCGAATACTACCAGTGATTACCTCTTGGTTAAAATTAACGTGGAGAAGGATCCATTAGAGGCTTTGATGGGTGGCGTCATGGTAGCGGCTATCTGTGAAGCGCCCGCTAATTAAATCTTATCGTCTCACCCTGTAGTCTAAGCAACTCCTGCAAAACGTAAATCTGATTGTCCGTAAATTGCTGAAGCGGTTAAAATGTCAGGCCCAGAAATCAATGGAATTCGATAAAATAGGTACTTTGACTACAGAACAAACACTATGTTGAAAAGGGCTTATACGAATGCGTCAATTGCAAAAGCTCGGCATCCAAAACAGAAAGTAGCACACCTTTCGTGCCAACTTCTACAACGACACCAAGGTAGACTCATTCAAAATTGACCTGCACCCACTGAAACTGCCTTGCATGCTCTGGTCGGACCATAACTTTGATGCCCGTGGGTCTGAAGGATGAGCCCACGGCTGAGCCAGCCATCTGACTCTGACCAAGCCTTACCATCCATAAGGAAACTGATGGTCTGGTACTTCATCATGCTAAGGTGCGCCTGATCAACTGCTCATGTGTGACCCGGCTGAAGCCAATAAAGTTCGCCCAATCAAGAAGAAGACAAAATGCCATCCCCGGTAACCAACAAAGGATTTGGCCAACAAGTTTCTGCTTTTGACGGATACTTACAAGACAAAGTAACGAAACCAACCCAACTGAAATTGTCGAATCTGACCCTACCTCTGGTCTGGATGGTATGACTTAACTTGAGCGTCCAGGGCTGCAGAAGCCATGTGTCGCGCTGAAGCAGGTATCCGATTAAGGATCACTGCGACTACCAAGATATAAGCAGCTATTCGCTAAACGTCCGGTATCACTGATCCAAATGGATACAGAAAACTATGTCTCACGGGGTGCTGAGTTGTCAACGTACTGATGAGGAAATCTAAAGCTCCTGCCAATACCTGTATATGCATCTCCTGGAACATAAGGTCTGTATCGTTAAAGCTAGCAGCCTGTTGCAAGGCTACTATGACGGGGTGATGTAAGCCAATGATGCGCCTCTCACTTAAGAGCATTGTTACACTGTGTAATGGGGACTATAGGTATAGAAGTTTCCAAAGGAGCCTCCACGGATATGGTCTGTTGATGATAACTTGCAAACTAGACATTTCAGCGGTAGAAGAAGGAATGGTCTTCCAAGAAAAATCACCTAATACTCTCATTCACAATATGGCTGAAGTTTTCACGATTCTCTGCAATACTAGCAGTTGGGATGTGCTTCTAACCGTGCATTTGTTGGTGGATTGTTCTGGTAGCTAGATATGCCACCAGCCATCGCCCTTGTGAAACTGTTACGAGGCGCCATGACCACAAAAATCGTGGGCGTAAGTCTAACTTTGATGGTGGTGCCCCGAGCAACTACTTATCAAGGGATCTTCCAAATGATGCTAGTTTGTGTTTATGTTCTCCAGGAGCAACAAAAGCCACTGAAAATCCACATGTGATGCCTCAGCTCATGGCTTTTTGTAACTCCTGGCTCTGATCCAATTGCCTTTAATGTTAAGTTTATCACTAACCACTTAGTAAGGGACTTTATAAGACTAACTGGTCTATCCTAGTTGCCTTTTGTCCTCTTTTGTAATAGAATCTTGGTTCCGATTTATAACTTTCCATTGCCCCAAACTTGAGCTTGGCTCTAATGGAGTTGGTTGAAGGAAGGAGAGCAATTTTAAAGATAGTGGTCCTTGTTGAGATTACAAAGCAGCCCAACGAGCTTGGAAAGAGGAAAATATTTAAACAATTAAGTGTAGAAAGTCATCTCGATGCTTTGTTTTAATGTAAGATAAATTGTGCTAATACACTCAATGAAACCAAAGAGGA
>BNJU01001766.1_pt1 | contig 70388 bp, 113 predicted proteins | sample 8539281 | NCBI WGS metagenome assembly BNJU01 (sample SAMD00202456, study PRJDB9452) | human saliva metagenome | isolation source: human saliva | place: Japan | reverse complement strand
TATAATTTTAGCAGATTATATTTTTCTCACATTCTGTTATAATAGAAAGGAGGTGCTGTCATGGAGAAAATTGTATTTGTGTGTTTAGGAAATATTTGTCGGAGCCCCATGGCAGAGTTTGTCATGAAGGATTTGACCAACCAGTATGAGATTGAGAGCCGTGCCACTTCTAACTGGGAGCACGGGAACCCTATTCACCAAGGAACTCAAAAGATTTTTCGCAGTCATGGCGTGCCCTATGATGTGTCTAAAACATCCCTTCAAATCAGTGACCAAGATTTTCATACCTTTGACCTGATCTTAGGGATGGATGAAAACAATGTGGCTGACCTCAAACGAATGGCACCGCCTGGAACAGAGCATAAGATTCATCTCTTTGCAGGAGAAAGTGTTCCCAGATCCATGGTACACAGGAGATTTCGAAGAGACCTATCGCCGTGTCCTAGCTGGTTGTCAAGAGTGGTTGGAACGATTAGAAGATTAGTTTCGGACTGGCTCCTTAAAGGACTAACCGGCTGAAGATAAAAAGAATGAACAGAGTATGGAAAAAATAAAAGAATTATATGAGACCTATAAGGTCTATGTTACGAGAGAGAATATTGAACGCTTGTCCTTGGGGATTATTGTTCTGTCTGCTTTGTGGGTATTTCTTTCCTCCATTCCTTTCGGAGGTGTGTTGACCCTCGATAAGGGAGCTATTCGCTACGACGGAAGTGTCGTCCGAGGCAAGATGAATGGCCAAGGGACGGTGACTTTTGAGAACGGGGACACCTACAAGGGCAATTTTGTCAATGGGACCTTTAGTGGTTATGGAACCTTTACAGCCAAGGCTGGCTGGAAATATGAAGGTGAATTTGTCAATGGCCAACCAGAAGGCCAGGGAACCTTGACGACAGAACAAAATGTCGTTTATAAGGGAACGTTTAAACAAGGAATTTATCAAAATGCGAATTAAATGGTTTTCATTGGTACGGATAACGGGACTTCTTCTCGTTCTTCTCTACCATTTCTTTCAAAAAGTTTTTCCTGGTGGATTTATTGGAGTCGATATCTTCTTTACTTTCTCAGGATTTTTGATCACGGCTCTGCTGATCGATGAGTTTGCCCGTCATCAAAAAATTGATCTCAAGGGCTTCCTTAGACGACGCTTCTACCGGATTGTCCCTCCTTTAGTCTTTATGGTCTTGCTGGTCATGCCTTTTACCTTCTTGGTCAGACGAGACTTTATTGCTGGGATTGGGACGCAGATTGCAGCCGTTTTTGGCTTTGTGACCAACTTCTATGAGATGTTAAGTGGCGGAAGTTACGAAAGTCAGTTCATCCCCATCTTTTCATTCATACTTGGAGTTTGGCTCTTGAAGTTCATTACTACGTCCTCTGGGCGCTCTTGGCTTGGTTTTTGGGTAAAAAAGCTAAATCAGTTGGCCAATATAGAGGCTATATCTTCCTATCTTCGACAGGTCTCTTTTTGGTGACCTTCCTGACCTTCTTTGTCGGAGCGCTGGTCACCAAGAATTTGTCCAATGTCTACTTTTCTAGTATCGCTCACGTCTTTCCTTTCTTTGTGGGGAGTGCTTTAGCGACAGTGACAGGGATTACAACGACCAGCCCAAATCTTACTCAATTAGTGAAGAAGCTATCTCTACAGAAGACGTTAGCGATTTTAGCGGGTGCTTTTCTAGTTTTGTTGGTCTTGACCTTTATCCTTCCCTTTGATAGTGTTTGGACCTATTTATTTGGCTTTTTAGTAGCAACTCTTGCTGCATCTGTGATGATTGTGATGACGCGTGTCCTCCATGAAAAAGACACCAGATCAGAAAAGAACCAGCAGTGATTACCTTTATTGCAGATACAAGTTATGGGGTTTATCTCTTCCACTGGCCATTTTACATCATCTTTTCTCAATTAATGACCAATGGATGGGCTTCTCTACTAACAGCGCTTGTATCCTTTAGTCTTGCTGCCTTGAGTTTCTATATTATTGAACCAACCTTGGCTGGACGTGAACCGAAGATTTTTGGGATCTCGATGGATCTCAGAAGTTTCACGAAACCACTCTTTTACAGCGCGATTCCCTTGACCTTGCTCATGTTTGGGATTGCACTCTTTGCGCCACGCGTCGGAGCCTTTGATGAAAACCTGATTACCGAAGGGCTTCGTCAATCCGACAGCAAGATGCAGATCACGCGTGCCCAAGTTGACAATGCTTCAGCGACTTCCTACAATGTATCAGATGGCGTGACCATGATCGGAGATTCTGTAAACCTCCGGGCATCAGATTATCTGAAACAAGTTCTGCCAGATATCCAACTAGATGCTTTGGTGAGTCGCAATCTGGACTCAGGCTTAAAAGTATATGAAACAGATATTGCCAATAGAGTCTTGCTCAAGAACGTGGTAATCGCACTTGGAACCAACTCTTCTAATAATTATCAAGAATTGTTGGATAAGTTTGTTCAAGAACTACCAAAAGGACATCGCCTAATCTTTGTGACCCCATATGATGGGACGTGAAGCCAAATGATAGCAATAGCGTCACCGTTCAGACTCGACAGTATCAGCTGGAATTGGCTAAAAAAATATGACTATGTCTATGTAGCAGACTGGTACCAAGTTGCTGTCGATAATCCAGCTATCTGGGCTGGAACGGATAATGTCCACTTTGGTTTAGAATCAGATGGTTCCATCGATGTTGGAGAAATCTATATGCTAACGTCGTGAAAAGAAGCAGTTGATCAAGCCAAATCAGGGGCCGGTTAAACCCGTAAAATTTACTATATGATTTAAGCAATTTTTCACTTGAAGAAAATTGCTTTTTTTAATAAAATTAAGAAAACGCTTACAAAAATTGCGTGAAAAATATTTGTTTGTGAAATTGAAGTGCGTTTCTCAAAAAAATTCCTTCAATTTTTTTCTTGAAAAATACTCCTGTATAGAAGGAGAAGGAGGGTTCATGGAAAAAAAGTTAAAAAATCTTTGTGAAACTATTTACAAATTTTTCTAAAAATAGAGTACAATAATATTGTGAAAAAAATTAACAAATCGAAATTTCTTACACTATTCTTGAAAGTTTCTGAAAAACAGGAAAAAAAGTTCCGGAAAAAGGATAAGGGTTTCAAACATTGGAGGAAAGCATCAAATGGCTGATAAAAAAACTCTCTCACCTGAAGAAAAAGAAACTCGCTGCTGAAAAAAACACGTAGACGAGTTGGTGCAAAAAAAGCACTCGTGGCGCTTGAAGAAATGCGCAAATTGGATCAGGAGCAAGTCGACTACATTGTGGCGAAAGCATCTGTAGCAGCTCTTGACGCACACGGTGAGCTCGCTCTTCATGCCTATGAAGAAACTGGTCGTGGAGTCTTTGAAGACAAGGCGACTAAGAACTTGTTCGCTTGTGAGCACGTAGTAAACAACATGCGTCACACCAAGACAGTTGGTGTCATTTCAGAAGATGACGTCACTGGTTTGACCCTTGATTGCTGAGCCAGTCGGAGTTGTCTGCGGGATCACACCTACAACCAACCCTACTTCAACAGCAATCTTTAAAAGCATTTGATTTCCTTGAAGACACGGAACCCTATCGTATTTGCCTTCCACCCATCAGCTCAAGAATCATCTGCTCATGCGGCACAAATCGTCCGCGATGCAGCGATTAAAGCAGGAGCTCCTGAAAACTGTGTGCAATGGATTACGCAACCATCTATGGAAGCAACCAGTGCCCTTATGAACCACGAAGGAGTTGCGACTATCCTTGCGACAGGTGGGTAACGCCATGGTTAAAGCGGCATACTCATGCGGGAAACCAGCTCTTGGGGTCGGTGCCGGAAACGTTCCTGCTTATGTTGAAAAAAATCAGCTAACATCCGCCAAGCTGCACGATATCGTCATGTCTAAATCATTTGACAATGGTATGGTCTGTGCATCTGAACAAGCGGTCATCATCGATAAAGAAATCTACGATGAGTTTGTTGAAGAATTCAAATCTTACCACACTTACTTTGTTAACAAAAAAAGAAAAAAAGCCCTTCTTGAAGAGTTCTGCTTTCGGTGTAAAAGCTAACAGCAAAAAAACTGTGCGGGTGCGAAATTGAATGCGGACATCGTTGGGAAACCAGCAGCATGGATCGCTGAACAAGCTGGCTTCTCAGTTCCAGAAGGAACCAATATCCTTGCGGCAGAATGTAAAGAAGTTGGCGAAAAAGAGCCTTTGACTCGTGAAAAAAATTGTCACCAGTCATCGCTGTCTTGAAATCTGAAAAGCCGTGAAGACGGAATTAACAAAAGCTCGCCAAATGGTTGAATTCAACGGTCTTGGTCACTCAGCTGCCATCCATACAGCTGACGAAGAATTGACCAAAGAATTTGGTAAAGCAGTTAAAGCCATTCGTGTGATCTGCAACTCTCCTTCGACTTTCGGTGGTATCGGGGATGTTTACAATGCCTTCTTGCCATCATTGACACTTGGATGTGGTTCTTACGGACGCAACTCTGTTGGGGACAACGTTAGTGCCATCAACCTCTTGAATATCAAAAAAGTCGGACGCCGGAGAAATAACATGCAATGGATGAAACTTCCTTCAAAAACATACTTTGAACGTGATTCAATTGAATACCTACAAAAATGTCGTGACGTTGAACGTGTCATGATCGTTACAGACCACGCTATGGTAGAGCTTGGTTTCCTTGATCGTATCATCGAACAGCTTGACCTTCGTCGCAATAAGGTAGTTTACCAAATCTTTGCAGACGTTGAACCAGATCCAGATATCACAACTGTTGAACGTGGTACAGAGATTATGCGTGCCTTCAAACCAGATACTATCGTCGCTCTCGGTGGTGGATCTCCAATGGATGCGGCTAAAGTAATGTGGCTCTTCTACGAACAACCAGAAGTGGACTTCCGTGACCTTGTACAAAAATTCATGGATATCCGTAAACGTGCCTTCAAATTCCCATTGCTTGGTAAGAAGACTAAATTCATCGCGATCCCAACAACATCTGGTACAGGATCTGAAGTAACTCCATTTGCCGTTATCTCTGATAAAGCAAACAACCGTAAATACCCAATCGCTGACTACTCATTGACTCCAACCGTTGCCATCGTAGACCCTGCCTTTGGTATTGACAGTTCCAGGATCTGTTGCGGCTGATACTGGTATGGACGTATTGACTCACGCGACTGAAGCTTACGTATCACAAATGGCTAGCGACTACACTGATGGTCTTGCTCTTCAAGCCATCAAACTTGTCTTTGAAAACTTGGAAAGCTCAGTGAAGAATGCAGACTTCCACTCACGTGAGAAAAATGCATAACGCTTCAACTATTGCTGGTATGGCCTTTGCGAATGCCTTCCTAGGTATTTCTCACTCAATGGCTCACAAGATTGGTGCGCAATTCCACACCATTCACGGACGGACCAATGCGATCTTGCTTCCATACGTTATCCGCTACAACGGTACACGCCCAGCTAAGACAGCAACATGGCCTAAGTACAACTACTACCGTGCAGATGAGAAGTATCAAGACATCGCTCGTATGCTAGGGACTTCCATGCTCTACACCAGAAGAAGCAGTTGAAGCTTACGCAAAAGCTGTTTACGAACTCGGTGAGCGCGTAGGTATCGAAATGAACTTCAAAGCACAAGGAATCGATGAAAAAGAATGGAAGAAACATTCTCGTGAATTGGCCTTCCTTGCTTACGAAGATCAATGTTCACCAGCTAACCCACGTCTTCCAATGGTGGACCATATGCAAGAAATCATCGAAGATGCATACTATGGTTACAAAGAACGTCCAGGGACGTCGTAAATAAGACGCTAGAGAACAAACTGATGTTTATCAGCTATCCCCTCGCTCAAAAGAGCGAGGGATTTTTCTTTATCTTAACGCTAGAAATTGATTTTTGAGACCTGAAAATATCTTTATAAAGAAATCTAATAAATATGTTGCAAGCGCTTGCTTTGTATGTTATAATATTCACAAAGTAAAAACTGTAATAAAAATGGTTTGATAAAACCAACAAAAAAAGGAGTCGCTTATGAAAGCAGCAACATATGTATCCGCAGGAAATCTTCAGTTGATTGATCAACCAAAACCAGTGATCAAGAAACCAACTGATGCGATTGTTCGTTTAGTGAAAACGACCATTTGTGGAACAGACCTCCATATTTTTGGGTGGTGATGTTCCAGCTTGTAAAGAAGGACCATCCTCGGTCACGAAGGAATCGGGATTGTCGAAGAAGTCGGCGATGCGGTCACGAACTTTAAGGTTGGAGACAAGGTTATCATCTCTTGCGTAACGGCTTGTAACACTTGCTACTACTGTAAACGTGGTTTGCCTTCCCACTGTGAAGATGGGGGCTGGATCCTTGGCCACTTGATCAACGGTACCCAAGCAGAGTATGTCCATATCCCTCACGCAGACGGCAGTCTCTATCATGCACCTGCTTCTGTTGATGACGAAGCCCTGGTTATGCTCTCAGATATTCTCCCTACTTCCTATGAAATTGGTGTGCTCCCTTCTCACGTGAAACCAGGAGACAACATTTGTATCGTTGGTGCAGGGCCAATCGGTTTGGCAGCTCTCTTAACCGTACAATTCTTCTCACCAGCTACCATTATCATGGTAGACTTGTCAGAATCTCGTCTCGAAGCTTCTAAGAAGTTTGGAGCTACTCATACCATCTGTTCAAGTGATATTGATGAAATCAAGGCCTTTATCAATGAAGTGACCGATGGTCGTGGTGTCGATATCTCGATGGAATGTGTGGGCTATCCAGCTACCTTCGATGTCTGCCAAAATATTATCTCTGTCGGCGGTCATATTGCCAACGTCGGAGTGCATGGTAAACCAGTTAGCTTCAATCTTGATGACCTTTGGATTAAGAACATCACGCTCAATACCGGTTTGGTCAATGCCAATACAACTGAAATGCTTCTTAATGTCTTGAAAGTCTGGTAAGATCGACGCGACGAAGTTGGTGACCCACCACTTCAAACTTTCAGAAGCAGAAAAGGCATACGATATCTTCAAACATGCTGGCGAAAACAATGCCTTGAAAGTCATTATTGATAACGACCTCAGCTAAGAAGGCTCAATCGTTTGATGCTGAAACAAAAAGGACAGGAACTGTTTCATGTTTCTGTCCTTTTTAACAGATGTAGTAGTTGTTCTTGTCACATCTATTTACTTGCCGCTCCTAACAAAATGTACTATAATATAATTATAAAGGTGACATAAATAGAAAGGTGTGATCTTATGAAAATGTTCCATTATCATCGTGAGTTCTGGTTGGACTTCCATTTCTGGCTTTTGGTCTTGCTTTTAGTGACAGTAATTTTGTGGATGAAACAGATCCGCTTTCGATTATCGACTTTAGCGTACTCTTGCTTTTTATAGTTATCTTGATTCTTCTGCAAGTCTTTCAACCACGTGTACCAAAGAGGCAGTATCCAGTAGGTAGCTACCATTTCAATTGGGACTTTTATCGTGACACCAGACTGTATATTGATCTCTTTTTATTGGCTGGTCTCTTAGAAGGTCCGTTCACTTCAACGGATATAGTTTATTGGATCTTGCTTGGGGCATTCGTTGGCTCTATTGGCTTTGTGTTTGTCGTAAAGGAAAAAAACCGATTCAAAAAAACGGCCTAGTGCATCGAAAGTTCTAGAAGACATTTATTTGGGATCTCTCTCTCGATGATGAAGAGGAGGAAATAGAAAAAAAGGTCTTGCTTCGTTCACACGAAAAAAATCCTAGCTTTTTTTAAAAGCTGGGATTTTTTTGTACTGTTTAGTGAGATGATAAAGAAGTGTTACTATTTGCCTCGTTTGCGAGCGTATTCGTCAAAGGCGCCAGCGAAGGTTCCCATGAGTAGGGGAGTTGCGATTAGTCCAACAGTGATCCAGACGGATCCACCGTCTACATGGCTGAGTTCCTGCTCGGACAAGCTTCTAAAACGTGTTTCTTCGAGTTTCATGCTTGCTCCTTTCTAGTGCATGATGCCATTGATGATACTACGGCCAAAATCACGTCCGGAATTGTATAAAATATTCCATGTTTGAACGATGAATTTTGCCGAGTCAAAGACGGAGGCTCCTCCATCAATGGTCGCCAGTTCAGCTTCTGTTAGGCAAGTATAATGGATGCTTGTATCCATAGGTGTCCTCCTTAATGTAAGATCGTGTAGAGTAAATCAATTGCCTCGTTCAGAATGGTGAAAGTGACCATGAAGGCAATAGCAAATTTAGGAAAGTACCCTTCTACCTGTTTGGGTGCTTTTTTATCAAGAATGCAGTATCCTGTCAAAAGGATGAGGGTGATAAATACCAGACTCATAGGTCTCCTCCTTTACCATTTTCGTGTCATATTTACTATGAAATGCATCGATCAGTTTTGTTGTCCCGATATAAGCAGAAGAAAAACCGTAAGCGAAAACTAACAGAAAAGGGAGTCCTCCACCATTAATATCACTTAATTCTTCATGCGTGAGATCTTTAAATTGTACTTGGTCTATCATTGCTTTTCTCCTTCAAATTAATTATTTAAATGCTCCCCAAATGGCAGTTCCGACAGCTGTTACACCACCAGCAATAGAGCCAGATAGATAGGGATGAGCAATGATCCAAGCAATCAATGGGATAGCTCCCCCATCGACTTGAGTCAATTCTTCTTCTGTTAAGGGTGTGAATTTTTTTGTGAATTCTGTTGTCATTTAGTTTTTCCTCTTTCTTTCTTGTTTGTCGCCATCTAGCATCAACTGCTAGATAGATTGTAGCCGCAATGGCTAAATTAATCTGTGGTTGAAACGCAATCAGATGTGCATCATGTAAAACAGTTAATGCGATGATGATTGCAAAGATTATAGTGTGGATAGGCCATCTCATATTTTAATAATCCTAATTTTTGTTGAGAAGCAAAGCTAGGGTAATTTTCCAATAGAGCTAGCTTGTATGGGTAGCCTTTTATTCATCTTGTGTCAGCTAAGCTGATTAGATGCAGCAAGGATAAGGTTAAATAACCAATGCAGTGTTTAGCTTACGTTTCAAGTTTTTTTAGTTTAAAAATAAAATCAATGAAAGCAAGATCAATAAAACAAAAAGCTTTGGTATTCTTTTTTTCATGTTCGGTATTCCCTTTCCTTATTTATTTACGGAAGAAGTAATACAAAAAAACCATGGGATGATAATGGGAGTATAGTACATCTGTGGTCCTCCTTTCTTTTTGTTTGGTCACTTATACTATTCGTATAAAAAAATCTGGAAATGGAAAAAAATTTCTTAAAAAGTTTTTAGAATGTTTGCATCTCTGAAACTAGTTTCAGAGGAAAGGGAAATGATAGTTTAAAATATGAAACTATAATCAAAATAGCTCTACAATATTGTAAGCGCTTTAAAAAAATACTATATAATAACTTTACAAGTACTCGAGTTGACGTAATAAACAAAGGAGATGGAATGTATGTCCAAGATCACAAAAGAAGAATTAATTCAACAGATCAAAGACGGCATTATCGTTTCTTGTCAGGCGCTTCCTCATGAACCTCTCTACACAGAGGCAGGAGGTGTGATTCCTCTCTTAGCAAAAGCAGCTGAGCAAGGAGGAGCGGTTGGAATCCGGGCGAATAGCGTCCGCGATATCAAAGAAATCAAGGAAGTGACAAAGCTTCCGATTATCGGGATCATCAAACGAGATTATCCTCCTGAAGAACCATTCATTACTGCTACTATGAAAGAAGTAGATGAATTGGCCGTATTAGATATCGCAGTGATTGCCCTGGATTGTACCAAACGTCCGCGTCATGACGGTCTATCGATTGTCGACTTTATCCAGCAAGTGAAGGAGAAATATCCTGATCAACTCTTGATGGCAGATATCAGCACCTTTGAAGAAGGCTTAACAGCTGTCGAAGCAGGGGTTGATTTTGTCGGAACGACCTTATCTGGGTACACCGATTACAGTCCGAAAATAGACGGACCTGACATCGACTTGATTCGCCAACTCTGCCAAGCGGGTGTCGATGTGATTGCTGAAGGTAAGATCCACTATCCTGCACAAGCCAAAGAAATTCATGACCTGGGCGTCAGAGGGCTTGTGGTAGGGGGAGCTATTACGCGACCTAAAGAAATTACAGAACGCTTCGTCGCAGCTTTAAAATAGAAAAAAGAACAGTAAAAAGAGACAAGGAGGAAGCTAGGAAGAGAGAAGTCACCCAGTAGAAATGAGAATACTTAATGACCACTGTCCTCAGTGAGGATACACTAAGTAAGAGAAATCTTACCGCAAACGTGAGGAGAAATCACATGAAAATGAAAAAAGTACTGTACTCGTTGGTAGCTGGTGCAGCGGTGCTAGCACTTGCAGCTTGTGGATCTGGAGGAGGATCTAAGTCTGAATCTTCAAGCGATAACTCTGGTAAAACAGAAATCACTTGGTGGGCCTTCCCAGTCTTTACTCAAGAGAAAGCTGATGATGGTGTAGGAACCTACGAAAAATCTATTATCGAAGCTTTCGAAAAAGCCAATCCAGATATCAAAGTTAAACTAGAAACCATCGACTTCAAATCTGGTCCTGAAAAAGATCACAACAGCTATCGAAGCTGGAACTGCTCCAGACGTGCTCTTTGACGCACCAGGGCGGATTATCCAATACGGTAAAAATGGTAAATTGGCTGATTTGAATGATCTCTTTACAGAAGATTTTGTAAAAGATGTCAACAACGACAATATCATCCAAGCTAGCAAGGCTGGCGACACTGCCTACATGTATCCAATCAGTTCAGCACCATTCTACATGGCGATGAACAAGAAAGATGTTGGAAGATGCAGGAGTTCTAGACCTTGTCAAAGAAGGCTGGACAACAGACGACTTTGAAAAAAAGTCTTGAAAGCTTTGAAAGACAAAGGTTACACCAGGATCACTCTTCAGTAACGGTCAAGGTGGAGACCAAGGTACTCGTGCCTTTATCGCTAACCTTTACGGTGGTTCTGTAACAGATGAAAAAAAGTAACCAAGTATACAACAGATGATCCAAAAATTTGTCAAAGGTTTGGAAAAAAAGCATCTAAATGGATTGAAATGATGGTTTGATGATGAATGGTTCTCAATTCGACGGTGGAGCAGACATCCAAAAACTTTCGCTAACGGTCAAACTTCTTACACTATCTTGTGGGCACCTTCACAAAAACGGTATCCAAGCTAAATTGTTGGATGCAAGTAAAGTTGAAGTAGTCAGTACCATTCCCATCTGATGCAGGCAAACCAAAAATTGGAATACCTTGTCAATGGTTTTGCAGTCTTTCAACAACAAGGATGAAAAAGAAAAGTAGCAGCAGCTAAGAAATTTGTTCAATTCATCGCAGATGACAAAGAATGGGGTCCTAAGAACGTTGTTCGTACAGGTGCCTTCCCAGTTCGTAGTTCATTTGGTAAATTGTATGATGACAAACGGATGGAAACCATCAGTACTTGGACTCAAATACTACTCACCATACTACAACACAATCGACGGCTTTTGCAGAAATGCGTACACTTTGGTTCCCAATGTTGCAATCTGTTTCAAACGGGGATGAAAAAAAGCAGAACCAGCTTTGAAGACCTTTACTGAAAAAAAGCAAACGAAACGATCAAGAAAAAAATAGATCATCTATGAAACTCAAAATGATCCTTTCATAGAAATAAGAAAGCATAGGCCCCCTCGATTTCTTATCTCCATGTGTAGATTGAAAGAGGGGCCTTCGTGTTTTTCACTCTCCTAATTATCATATGTAGGAAGGGCAGTGCCATCCGTTCCACATAAAGAATCAAGGAAAAAATAGAAAAAGAACATCAGGAGGTGCCTTATTGTGAAGGTAAACAAAATCCGAATGAGGGAGACGCTGGTTTCCTACGCATTCTTAGCACCCATTTTAATCTTCTTTATTGTCTTTGTGTTAGCACCAATGATTATGGGGTTTGTCACTAGTTTCTTCAACTACTCGATGACCTCCTTCAAATTTGTTGGTTTTGAAAATTATTCCCGCATGTTTGCGGATAAGGTCTTTATCAAGTCCTTGATCAATACCGTCATCATCGTTATCGGATCCGTTCCAATCGTAGTATTGTTCTCCTTGTTTGTGGCTTCTCAGACCTATCATCAAAATGCCATTGCGCGTTCCTTCTACCGTTTCGTCTTCTTCCTTCCAGTTGTTACAGGGAGTGTAGCGGTAACAGTTGTATGGAAATGGATCTATGATCCACTATCAGGTATTTTGAACTTTGTATTGAAATCTGGACATGTCATCAACCAAAATATTTCTTGGTTGGGGGACAAACACTGGGCTTTGATGGCCATCATTATCATCTTGTTGACCACCTCTGTTGGTCAACCGATCATCCTCTACATCGCAGCTATGGGAAATATTGATAATTCTCTCGTAGAAGCAGCGCGTGTGGATGGTGCGACAGAACTTCAAGTTTTCTGGAAGATCAAATGGCCAAGCTTGTTGCCAACAACTCTGTACATTGCGATCATTACGACCATTAACTCTTTCCAATGTTTCGCCTTGATCCAATTGTTGACATCCGGTGGTCCTAACTACTCAACGAGTACCCTTATGTACTACTTATATGAAAAAGCCTTTAAACTCTCTGAATACGGTTATGCCAACACCATGGGTGTCTTCCTTGCGGTGATGATTGCCATTATTAGTTTTGCGCAATTCAAGATCCTCGGAAACGACGTAGAATACTAAAGAAAGGAGCCTCAGATGAAATCAACACAAAAGAAACCCATCACTGCCTTTACAGTGATTTCCACCATCGTTTTGCTCCTTTTGACAGTCTTGTTCATTTTCCCATTTTATTGGATTTTGACGGGGGCCTTTAAGTCTCAACCAGATACCATTATGATCCCACCTCAGTGGTGGCCAAAGACACCAACCATGGAAAACTTTCCAACAGTTGATGGTACAAAACCCAGCCCTGCAATGGTTGTGGAACAGTGTCTTTCATCTCCCTTGCAACCATGCTTTTGGTATGTATGACCTCTTCCTTGGCAGGCTATGTCTTGGCTAAGAAACGCTTCTATGGGCAACGAATTCTCTTTGCTACCTTTATCGCAGCCATGGCCCTTCCAAAACAAGTTGTCTTGGTTCCATTGGTACGCATTATCAACTTTATGGGAATCCACGATACCCTTGCAGCGGTTATCTTGCCACTGGTCGGATGGCCATTCGGGGTCTTCTTGATGAAACAATTTAGTGAAAACATCCCAACAGAACTCTTAGAATCTGCTAAGATCGATGGTTGTGGAGAGTTACGGACTTTCTGGAGCGTTGCCTTCCCAATTGTCAAGCCGGGATTTGCAGCCCTTGCCATCTTTACCTTCATCAACACCTGGAACGACTACTTTATGCAATTGGTGATGCTGACCTCTCGTCAAAACTTGACTATTTCACTAGGGGTTGCGACCATGCAGGCTGAAATGGCCACCAACTATGGCTTGATCATGGCTGGGGCAGCCCTAGCTGCGGTGCCAATCGTTACAGTCTTCCTGGTCTTTCCAAAAAAATCCTTCACTCAAGGGATTACCATGGGAGCGGTCAAAGGGATAAGCCGTCTGCTTGGACAAACGATAGTAGTGTACAGATACTTTTTTCTAGGCTGAGAGGTGTAGGGCTCTTGCGAGCTCCACACCTCATCGGTGCCCAAGAAGGGGCTAGGGAAGAAATCACTTGTTTTCTTTTCTCGTCCTAAGAAGTGTCGAAAGGAAAAGTGTATGATATTTGATGATTTAAAAAACATCACCTTTTACAAAGGGATCCATCCCAATCTAGATCAGGCCATTGATTTTCTCTATGAGCATCGGAAGGATTCTTTTTGAATTAGGGGAGATACGACATTGATGGAGATAAGGTCTTTCTCGTCGTTCAAGAAAACACCCTCAATAAAGAAGAAAGCAATCGCTTTGAGCACCACAAAAGATATGCCGATTTGCATCTTTTGGTAGAAGGACATGAGTTTTCGAGTTATGGATCTCGTGTGACAGGTGAGGCGCTCGCCTTTGATGAAGCATCGGACATCGGTTTTGTCCATTGCCAGGAGTCTTATCCACTTCATCTGGGGTTATCATAATTTTGCGATTTTCTTCCCAGGGGAACCTCATCAGCCCAATGGTTATGCGGGTCAAGAAGAAGTCGTTCGAAAACAGTTAGTGAAAATTTTAATCGATTAAGAGAGTCAGAAAGGAGACGGTATGTCACAAAGAGAAACAGGATTGATCAAAACAGTTTTTAATACTGACAATCTGGTGATGCGAATCAGCGAGAAAATAGCGGACTTAGTCACAGTCAATCTTCTTTTTGTGCTGAGCTGTCTGCCGATTGTCACAATCGGGATCGCAAAGATTAGTTTGTATCAAACGGTTTTTGCCATCAAACACCAGCGTCGCCTACCAGTCATTCGGACTTATATCAACGCCTTTCGCGAAAATTGGAAGTTGGGGCTTCAGCTCGGAGGGATAGAGTTGCTCATTTCAGGGATCTGTCTCTTTGACTTGTTCCTCTTTTGGAGCCAGACAGCCTTGCCAATGCAGGTGTTAAAAGCTGTTTGTCTAGGACTCTTCATCTTCCTAGTTCTGGTCATGCTAGCGGCCTATCCCATTGCGGCGCGTTACCGCTTGACTTGGGTAGAGTGTCTTCAAAAAGCTCTGATTGTATCCGGTTTGTATTTTCCCATGGTTCTTCGTTATGGGGGCTCTCTTGTTGCTAGTAGCTATGGTGTTTTGTGACTTCTGTCTTAAGCTTTCTACTAGGACTCATGGTCTTCTTCTTGATTGGTTTTTCTAGCCTGACCTTCCTACAGGTTGGATTGATGGAAAAGATATTTGCTCGTTTTAAAGAATAAAAAAGAAAAATAGGATTTGGTAAACATTCGTGAAAGGAGAAAAAGAATGTCAGATTTAAAAAAATATGAAGGAGTCATCCCGGCTTTTTTTATGCCTGCTATGATGACCAAGGAGAAATTAGCCCGGAGCGGGTACGTGCGCTGGTAGAATATTTTATCGCGAAAGGTGTGCAGGGCTTGTATGTCAACGGATCTTCCGGCGAATGTATCTACCAGAGCGTAGCCGATCGCAAGCTAGTCTTAGAAGAAGTCATGGCAGTGGCTAAAGGGAAAATTGACCATCATCGCTCACGTAGCCTGCAACAATACCAAGGACAGCGTGGAATTGGCACGACATGCAGAAGAGCTAGGAGTAGATGCCATTGCGGCCATTCCGCCAATTTATTTCCGCTTGCCAGAATACAGCGTGGCCCACTACTGGAATGAAATCAGCGCAGCAGCACCAAACACAGACTTTGTCATCTACAACATCCCGCAATTAGCAGGGGCAGCTCTGACACCGAGTCTGTATACAGAAATGTTGAAAAATCCACGGGTGATTGGGGTGAAGAATTCCTCTATGCCTGTTCAGGATATTCAGACCTTTGCTTCTTTGGGAGGCGATGACCATATCGTCTTTAATGGTCCAGATGAACAATTCTTAGGTGGCCGTCTTATGGGAGCAGGAGCTGGTATTGGGGGCACCTATGGTGCTATGCCGGAGCTCTTCTTGAAACTCAATCAGCTGATTGCTGAGAAAGACTTGGAAACTGCGCGTGCCTTGCAATTTGCCATCAATGGCATTATTGGAGTCTTGACGTCTGCTCATGGAAACATGTATGGCGTCATTAAAGAAGTCTTGCGGATCAATGAAGGTCTAGAACTGGGATCTGTTCGGAGTCCATTAAGTCCAGTAACTGAAGCGGACCAGGAAGTGGTTCAAAAAGCTGCTAGCTTAATCCGTGAAGTCAAGGAACGTTTCCTTTAAAAAAGAGTGTAAATCGGAAAGGAGAGGTGTATGGCCTATTACCTAGCGATTGATATCGGTGGGACCAATATCAAATATGGTCTGATTGATGAAGCAGAGAATTTGATTGAGTCGCATGAAATGCCGACAGAAGCTGAAAAAGGGGGACCTGGGATTCTAGGGAAAACCAAAGCTTTAGTAGAATCTTACCTCGAAGAAAAATACCATCCTTGGAGTCTGTATTTCGTCAGCTGGGATGGTTGATCCCCGATAAGGGAAATCTTTTATGCAGGCCCTCAGATTCCCAATTATGCAGGAACTCAGTTCAAAAAAAGAAATTGAAGAGACCTATCAAATCCCCTGCGAAATTGAAAATGACGTCAACTGTGCTGGTTTAGCAGAAGTCATGTCAGGGGAATGGCCAGGGTGCTCAAGTTGCCGTCTGTTTAACGGTCGGTACTGGCATTGGTGGCTGTCTCTTGATCAATGGGGAGATTTTCCATGGCTTTTAGCAATTCTGCCTGCGAGGTAGGGTTACCTTCATCTTCAAGATGGCGCCTTCAAGATTTGGCCTCGACGACAGCTTTGGTTGAATATGTTGCCAAGCAGCATGGGGATCCTGTTGAACAATGGAGTGGTCGTCGCATATTCAAGGAAGCGACCCAGGAAATACCATCTGTATGGCAGGAATCGATCGCATGGTCGACTACCTGGGCAAGGGGCTTGCCAATATCTGTTATGTTGTCAATCCTCAAGTGGTCATTCTTGGTGGTGGGGTCATGGGACAGGAAGCTATATTGAAACCAAAAGATTTCAGCTGCCCTCAAAGACTCCCTCGTTCCAAGCCTAGCAGACAAAGACACAATTGGAGTTTGCGCATCATCAAAAATACGGCAGGGGATGATAGGAGCTTACTACCATTTCAAAGCAACAACAAGCCAGACGCAATTAAATCGAAAAAAATGCAGGGACTGGGACAAAAGTCACAAACATGCTTTTTTTTAGCTGATAATTTTTCGAGCAAGTACGCATGTGGTTGAATGGAGACTCTACACGCTGCTTTCATCAGCTTTTATAGCCCTACTCAAAACTAGTGCGGAAGTGGGACGACGAAATCGAATTCTAACGAAAGTTTTGACTTTGATTTCTGATCCCACTCAGTCATTTTTTATGGAAAAAGAAAAAAACCAGAGTGCCGAAGGAAAAGATCCCTCAGCTCCTGGTGATATATAGGGAGACTAACGTCTACGTGAATCGTAGCCATTGAGTTTTTTTGTTTTCCCAATAGCTATTGAAAATTCTTTCTTTACGCTCCCGATCCATTTCGAGAAAGTGAGCATAGATTAAATCAATCGTGGTTAAGAAGGGAAGGGTTGCCGTAATACGGTCGATATAGGTGCTTCCAGGTAGGGGAGCAACTGGTAAAATTTCCGTAAAGTCATCTTTGATAGCGTCTGGTTGAGCAGTAAGAAGAACGGTTTTTGCCCCCATTTCTTGAGCATCCAAGAGGCTATGGATAATCGAGCGTGTGGTTCCCGATGAGAGAAGGCAATGACCAGGCAGGATTTATCCAAGATACTGGTCGTCCATGCAAAAGCCGTCTTGATCGGTTAGGGGCCTCGCAAACAACGCCCAGTCGGAGGAAGCGAAGTTTCATCTCAGAAGCGACCAGATCCTGAGCTTCCTTTTTCCAAAAAAGTAGACCCGATCTGCTTGAGTGATTAAGTTAGCGACTTCTTTGATTTGGTCATCTTTGGCTAGGGTTTCTGTAGCCTGAAGGACATGTTGGTAGCGACGCAAGACATCCTGGGTTAATTCATCGTGCGGGGATTGTTGTTTTTGAGATTTGGTTTCTTCGTTAAAGTGATAAATAAATTCACGGTAGCCTGTGAAGCCACACTTTTTGGGAAAAAAACAGGGTCAAAGCAGCTTTTGATACATGCAAAAGTTCCGTCACTCTAGACGAGGAAAGAGAGTGTTGCTGCGCTTCAGGAGATAAAAAAATAGCGGGCAATGTCTAGCTCTAGCTCCGTCATTTCTTCTTGATGGCTCTTAATAATGCTTCGGAGATCACGATCTTGTTTCACAGCAGTCCTCCTTTCAACTGAGGTTACACTGGAGAAAAATCCTATAATATATTTCACAGTATAACATAAAAAAACCGGGATATACAAGGAATACGACCAGCGAACGACTGAAAGAAGGAACAGAATCCGCATCTTTTTTGAATCACCTTTGTTAAAAAAATAACCTCTGGAAACAAAGGAAAGACGCTGAAAAAAGTTGATGAAATATGTTATAATTTACACAAGAATTTGTTCCTTCTCATAAAGGAAGAGGTAAGGAGGTGGAGTGATGGCCAACGCAACTCTCGAAATGATGCAAGAGATTGAAATGGCGGCAGAAGCCGTTGTCGCAAGTTACGAGGATCAGGTCCAAAATTTGCGCCAACAGCTAGGTGATCACCTACAGGAGGTAGCAGCATCCTATGACAAAGAGACTGCTAAGCTGGTCGCAGAGCGGGAAGAGTCCTCGAAAGCGACGATTGCTAGCTTGGAAGCAGACCTGGCAGTGACCAGTCAACGCAATGACGAAAAGGTGCAGCAAGCCATGACAGATAAGCGTGCAGCTTTGGTAGACGAAATTGTAGAAAAGGTGGTAGCAACCTATGGCAATTAGTCCAATGCAACACCTTTCTCTGGTTTTGCCCACAAATCTAATGGACGAGCTTCTCTTGTCGCTCCAGTCAGAGGAATCCGTCCAAATCTATGATTTGAGCGAGCAAGAGGATTGGCAAGTTGCCTTTCAGACGAGTGATGGGTCCAAAGGATCAGCTCTAAGAATGGATGAACTAAGACGTCGGGAAGAGCAGTTAGAAAAGGCCATTCAGGCCCTGGAGCCTTTTATTCCTCAGAAGAAGGGATTAGAAAAACTAAAAGAAGCTCCCTTGTCTTTGTCTTTTCACGATTTAGAGTCTCATGGGCTTATCCGTGATGAGCAACGTCTTTTACAGTCCGTACAAAAAAACAATTGGCTGTCTTAGCAAAAGGCTCGGGATCGCATCCAGCAAGCCCAAGAAGAAATCGCCTCTTTAGAAAAAAATGGGCTGCCTTGACGACAACACCTGACCAGCTCAAGCGTTTCCGTTATGTTCGTGGCTTAATCGGTACCATTCCGAATAGTGAACAGGATCAGGCGCGTCAAGCCTTGCTGGCTCATCCAGATGTAGAGGTTGATGTGGTCTTTCAGCTCGGAAACGGAGCATGGGGTGGTAGTCTTGTATAAGTCTGGGGATTTAACAGACCTTCAAGATACGCTGACCAGTTCGCATTTCAAAGAGTTTGACTACCAAGGAGAGACCCTACCAAAAGAACGTTTGGAGCAACTCAAGAGAGAGATCAAAGAACAAGGTGCTGTCGAAGCAGCTACTTTGGAAACGCTCAGTCAAGCCAAGGAAGACCTCAATCAACTCAAGTACCAACTCGATTATGTCTTGAGTCTAGGAGCTCGGGAAGAGGCCAAAGGCTCTCTTGCCAGTACAGCCCATCTAGTCGCATTAGAAGGGATGGATTGAAACTGCTCAACTCGATGCTTTAAAGGCCAAACTTCAAAGGGAATTTGGGAACCAAGTCGTCTTGCAGACACGTGAAGTCGCTCAAGAAGAATGGGACCAGGTACCAATCAAACTGAAAAACAATGCCTTGGTGGAGCCCTTCGAGTTGGTGACCGAGATGTATGCCCTGCCCAAGTATTACGAGAAAGATCCGACGCCAATCGTCTCTCTCTTCTACTTTGTTTTCTTCGGCATGATGGTAGCAGATATCGGCTATGGTCTCTTGTTGACGTTGGCAACTGGCTTTGCTCTAAAAGCTTTCCAGCTTCAGCCGAGCGCAGCAAAAAACCTTCGCTTTTTCTGCCTCTTAGGAATCTCAGTAGCCCTTTGGGGAGTCGTCTACGGTTCCTTCTTCGGCTTTGAGATGCCCTTTGCTTTGATCAGTACGACGACCAATGCCATGACCATCTTGATCCTATCGGTTGTCTTTGGTTTCATCACCGTTTTGGTCGGTCTCTTCCTAGGAGGGATGAAAAATGTCCGCCTGAAAGACTACACGGAAGCCTACAATGCAGGCTTTGCCTGGGTCTTGATCTTATTGGGCTTGATGCTCTTAGCAGTCGGAAATATCCTACCAGGCTTATCCTACCTAGTCCCCATTGGCCAGTGGCTAGCCATTCTCAATGCGATTGGGATTCTGGTGGTGTCCATTGTCAGTGCTAAGAAATTATCAGGACTAGCAGCAGGTCTCTTTAATCTCTACAACGTTAGTGGCTATGTCGGAGACTTGGTCAGCTTTACCCGTTTGATGGCGCTTGGTTTGATCTGGGGCTAGCATCGGTTCAGCCTTTAACTTGATTGTCAATCTCTTCCCAACCCTGGGACGATTCACCGTCGGCCTTGTCCTCTTTGTCCTCCTCCATGCCATCAACATGTTCCTGTCCTTTCTTTATCAGGCTATGTGCATGGAGCGCGTTTGATCTTTGTCGAGTTCTTTGGCAAGTTCTACGAGGGTGGTGGCAAAGCCCTTCCGACCTCTAAAAACCGTCAGAACGCTATGTCAAAACGAAAAAATAATTCAGTAAATCAATCATAAAAAATTTTATAGGAGTATATTCATGGAATCTTTAGCTTCATATTTCTCAACCCATGGGGGTGCCTTCTTTGCAGCACTTGGTGTAGCCATTGCAGTGGCTCTTAGTGGAATGGGTTCAGCCCTCGGTGTTGGTAAGACTGGTCAGGCTGCTGCCGCACTCTTGAAAGAACAACCCGAAAAATTTGCCCAAGCCTTGATCTTGCAATTGTTGCCAGGTACACAAGGTTTGTACGGTTTCGTTATCGGGATCTTGATCTGGTTGCAAATTAAACCAGATATGGCTCTTGAAACAGGAGTTGCTTACTTCTTCACAGCCCTTCCAGTAGCGATTGTCGGCTATTTCTCAGCGAAACACCAAGGGAATGTCGCAACTGCTGGGATGCAAATCTTGGCAAAAACGCCCAGAAGACATGATGAAAGGGGTTATCCTTGCGGCCATGGTTGAAACCTATGCCATCTTGGCCTTCGTTGTGTCCTTCCTTTTGACTCTTCGCGTCGGCTAATCTAGACACACCTCAGTCAAAGAAGAGGAATGTTCTCTTCGTCTATTATCGGTGGCGAAGAACTCCAAAGGAGGAAATAAAAACAATGACGGATTATTCCCAATTAAAGGATTCCATCCTTGAACAGGCACATGAAAAAGGCCGGAAATTAGTGGCGGAAGCGACGGCTAAGGTTCAAGCAGAGTCCCAGTTGCAGGAAGCTCGTTTGGTAGAAGAAAAGTTACACCAACGGGCGGTTCAATTGCAGACGATTGAGCGCCACTTGCAACGTGAAAGCCAACAAATTGAAAATCAAAAGCGCCAATCGACATTGGTCACCAAGCAACGGGTTTTAAAAGAGTTGTTTGCGGATGCCTACCAGAAAATGGCGACTTGGTCACGCCAGGAAGAACTCACATTTCTTCACCGTATTCTTCCTCGCTATGCAGACCAAGCAATGGTCTTAACCCTTGGTGCTGTGACGGCAGAAAAATTGACGGATCAAGATCGTCAGGATTTGATAGAGGCCTATCCACAGCTTCAATTAGCGAAAGAAACACTTGCCCAAGAGGCTGGTTTTGTCCTTTCCTTTGGCAAAGTGGATGCCAGCTACCTCTACCGTGATTTGGTTGATGCTGTGCGGGAGGAGCAAAGCTTCCATATGGCAGCTAGCATTTTTAAAGAAGAGAAAAACTAGGAGGGGCTATGAGTGAACGGACGTATTCTCAAGTAAATACCGGGATTAGTGTACGTGAAGCTAGTTTTTTGAGCCCAGCTCAGTTTGATGCCCTTCTGAACAGCTCCGATGCAGAAGCGCGTGCTAATCTCTTGCAAGGGACGGCCTATGCCTTGGAGGCAGATCAACTGCGTCAAGTCCAAGTGGTCGAGCAAGCCTTGATGAAGCACCTTCTAGCAGAGTACGATTGGGCTTATCAGGTAGCTCCGAACCCTGCGGTAGTCGACCTCTTTGCCCTCAAGTACACCTATCACAATCTCAAGGTCTTCTTGAAAGAGCGAGCAACAGGGGCGGGATTTGAACTTCCTATTATTGGATGCAGGTCCCTATTCCTTAGCGGTTCTTGAACAAGTAGCCAAGACCTTTTCTTCAGAGAACTGCCCAGAGTTTATGGCTCAAGAAGTCGCAGCAACCTGGCAGGAATATGTCGACTATCAGGATATTCGGGTTCTGGAGATCGGCATGGATCTGGCTTACTTTGATCATCTCAAACGCTTGGCGAAAGATCTGGACCATCCACTTTTAGAATCGCTGGTCACCTTGACCATTGATTGTTACAATGTCATCACAGTTGAGCGGGCCCTCAGTTTGAAAAAGCCGAACAGCTTTATGAAGCAACTCTTGTCCGATGCAGGGACCCTCTCAGCAAGAGAAGTCATCCAGTGTGTGGAGCAGGGCAACCTCATCAGTTGGTTCCAACAAGTCAATCCCTTGCCTTATGATGTGGAACTGACTCGGTACGAAGAGCAGATGCGAGCAGGGAGAGTGAGCGCTGAGACAGTGGAATACCTGGAGCATGTGATTAAGTACCGAATTTTGGAACAAGCTTCCTTTGAGACAGACGGCCCCTTGCCTTTAGCTCGCTATCTCTTTTGGAAAAAGAGCTGGAGGTGAAGAATCTTCGTTTGGTCTTGACGGGTCTGGATAATCAGCTTCCAATTGACAAAATAAAAGAAAGGATGAGACCAATCTATGGCCAGTAAAACGCAAAAAATTGCCGTTGTGGGAAACCGAGATGCCATCCTTCCTTTTCAAATGATTGGCTTTCAGACCTTTCCCGTAGCAGAGGCTCAGGAAACCATCAATACCTTACGTCACTTGAGCCAAGAAGATTTTTGGCATCATCTATCTGACGGAGGATATGGCTCAGAAATCCCAGATACCATTGCCCTACTACGATCGTCAAGTAACCCCAGCCGTCATCTTGATCCCTACTCATAAGGGAACGACTGGATTGGGACGGCAGCGAATTCGGGACAATGTCGAAAAAGCAGTCGGACAGGATATTTTATGAGAACAAATGAATTTGGCCAAGCGATTGGCGATGCACTGCCTGATTTTACACCGGGGCGTCTGCCAGCTATTGAGCGGATCGAAGGTCGCTATACCGTGATCGAGCGCCTCTCAAAAGAAAAACATGGAGCAGATCTTTATCAGGTCTACGGGCCGGACTCTCCAGCAGCGATGTGGACCTTTCTGTTCAAAGGCCCTGCCCACAATGAAGAGGAGTGGGACCGCTTATTGGATGATCTCATGACAGATCAAGGGTCGCTTTTACTATGCGATTGTAGACAAAGATTCAGGCAAGGCTTTGGGGACTTTCTCTCTCATGCGGATCGATCAAGCTAACCGGGTGATCGAAGTCGGAGCAGTGACCTACTCACCAGCGCTCCAAAAGACACGCATGGCTACAGAAGCCCAGTATCTCTTAGCGCGCTATGTGTTTGAAGATTTAGGGCTACCGCCGCTATGAGTGGAAATGCGATGCCTTAAACCAAGCATCTCGCAAAAGCAGCTGAGCGCTTAGGGATTCACCTATGAAGGCTGTTTCCGTCAGGCTGTTGTTTATAAAGGTCGGACCCGTGATACAGACTGGTTGTCTATCATTGACCAAGAATGGCCAGCTATCAAACAGCGCTTTTCGAAGCCTGGTTGGATCCAAGCAATTTCGATGCCAATGGTCAACAAAAAGCAATCTCTAGAGAGATAGCGCAAAAGTAAAACAAAGAAACAAAGGATTCCCAGGAGGAATACATGACTCAAGGAAAAATTATTAAAGTTTCCGGTCCCTTGGTGGTCGCATCAGGGATGCAGGAGGCCAATATCCAAGACATTTGCCGGGTCGGCGATCTTGGTTTGATTGGCGAAATTATTGAGATGCGGCGGGACGAAGCCTCTATCCAAGTATATGAAGAAACGTCTGGAGTCGGTCCAGGTGAACCAGTGGTAACAACCGGAGCTCCCCTCTCTGTCGAGTTGGGACCAGGCTTGATTTCTCAGATGTTTGACGGGATCCAACGCCCCTTGGAACGCTTCCAAGAAGTCACCGCCAGTGACTTCCTTATTCGTGGGGTGCAAGTTCCAAATCTAGACCGTGACACCAAATGGACCTTCGAACCAAGTGTGGCAGAAGGAACAGAGGTAGTCGCAGGAGACATCGTCGGTACCGTTCAGGAGACCAATATGGTGGAACACCGCATCATGGTGCCCTTTGGAGTCAGTGGACGTGTGACCAAGATCGCAGCAGGTTCTTACACAGTGGAAGAGCCAGTTTATGAGATCGAGCAGGCAGATGGTAGCCTCTTTACTGGTACCTTTGATGCAAAAATGGCCGGTTCGTCGAGGCCGTCCCTTTGCACAAAAACTGATTCCAGTAGAGCCTTTGGTCACAGGTCAACGGGTCATCGATACCTTCTTCCCAGTGACTAAAGGTGGGGCTGCAGCTGTTCCTGGTCCTTTCGGAGCTGGGAAAACAGTTGTGCAACACCAGGTGGCTAAGTTTGCCAATGTAGACATCGTAATTTACGTTGGTTGTGGGGAACGTGGAAATGAAATGACGGACGTTCTGAATGAATTTCCAGAATTGATCGATCCAACGACTGGTCAATCCATCATGCAACGGACGGTTCTGATTGCCAATACTTCGAACATGCCAGTAGCGGCGCGTGAAGCTTCCATCTACACAGGGATTACTATTGCCGAATACTTCCGTGATATGGGCTATTCCGTTGCCATCATGGCCGATTCGACATCGCGCTGGGCAGAAGCTCTCCGTGAAATGTCTGGTCGTCTAGAAGAAATGCCAGGGGATGAAGGCTACCCAGCCTATCTTGGTAGCCGGATTGCTGAATATTACGAGCGTGCAGGTCGGGTTAAGACACTTGGAACCACTGCGCGTGAAGGTTCGATTACCGCCATCGGTGCCGTTTCCCCTCCAGGTGGAGACATTTCAGAGCCGGTGACCCAAAATACCTTGCGGATTGTCAAGGTCTTCTGGGGACTAGATGCTCAGTTGGCGCAACGTCGACACTTCCCAGCCATCAACTGGTTGAGTTCTTATTCCCTTTACCAAGATGAAGTGGGCCAATATATCGATCAGCATGAGCAGATTAGCTGGGCAGAAAAAGTGACCCGCGCTATGAACCTGCTTCAAAAAGAGAGTGAATTGCAAGAGATCGTGCGTTTGGTTGGTCTGGATTCCTTGTCTGAAAAAGACCGCTTGACCATGAATGCGGCCAAGATGATCCGCGAAGACTACCTGCAACAAAATGCCTTTGATGAGGTCGATACCTATACCTCCTTCAGCAAGCAGGTGGCCTTGTTGACCAACATTTTGACCTTTGACCAAGAAAGTCAAAAAAAGCACTGGAATTGGGAGCTTACTTCACAGAAATCATGGAAGGAACTGTAGACCTTCGGGACCGCATTGCCCGGAGCAAGTTCATCCATGAGGACCAGTTGGCAACCATTCAAGCCCTGAAAGAAGAAATCGTAGAAACCCTACACCAAATCGTCGCAAAAGGAGGAGTAGACAATGAGCGTGATTAAAGAATACCGTACTGTCAGCGAAGTTGTTGGCCCCTTGATGATTGTCGATCAGGTCGAAGGGGTTCACTACAATGAACTCGTAGAAATCAAGCTTCATGACGGAACGACCCGTCAGGGACAAGTCCTCGAAGTCCAAGAAGACAAGGCCATGGTCCAGCTCTTTGAAGGATCTAGCGGGATCAACTTGGAAAAAGCCAAAGTCCGCTTTACCGGACGTCCCCTAGAACTCCCAGTGTCTGAAGACATGGTGGGACGCATCTTTAACGGGATGGGCAAACCCATCGATGGTGGTCCAGAGATTATCCCAGAGAAGTACTTGGACATTGATGGGCAAGCCATTAACCCTGTTTCGCGGGACTATCCGGATGAATTTATCCAGACAGGGATCTCAGCCATTGACCATTTGAATACCTTGGTTCGGGGCCAAAAACTCCCAGTCTTCTCAGGTTCTGGTCTTCCTCACAAGGAGTTGGCAGCTCAGATTGCTCGTCAAGCGACGGTTCTTAATTCGGAAGAAAACTTTGCCGTGGTCTTTGCGGCCATGGGGATTACCTTTGAAGAAGCCGAGTTCTTTATGAACGACCTTCGGGAGACAGGTGCGATTGACCGCTCTGTTCTCTTTATCAACCTAGCTAATGATCCAGCTATCGAGCGGATTGCCACTCCTCGGATCGCCTTGACCGCTGCCGAATATTTGGCCTATGAAAAAGACATGCACGTCTTGGTTATCATGACCGATATGACCAACTACTGTGAAGCCCTTCGGGAAGTCTCTGCTGCCCGCCGGGAGGTTCCAGGACGTCGGGGCTATCCAGGTTACCTTTATACCAACCTCTCAACCCTCTACGAACGTGCAGGACGCTTGGTTGGAAAGAAAGGATCTGTGACCCAAATTCCGATCCTCTCCATGCCAGAAGATGACATCACCCACCCAATCCCTGACTTGACAGGCTACATCACCGAAGGTCAGATTATTCTGTCCCGCGATCTCTACAATAGTGGTTACCGCCCACCGATCAATGTTCTTCCATCCCTTTCCCGTTTGAAGGACAAGGGTTCTGGTGAAGGCAAGACTCGGAAAGACCATGCGGCGACCATGAACCAGCTTTTTGCGGCCTATGCCCAAGGGAAACAAGCCAAAGAGTTAGCCGTGGTGCTTGGGAGAATCCGCCTTGTCCGATACAGACAAGCTCTATGTCAAATTTACGGATCGCTTTGAGAAGGAGTACATCAACCAAGGCTTTACCACCAATCGGACCATTCAAGAAAGTCTGGATCTAGGGTTGGGGAATTGCTGGCTATCTTGCCACGGACAGAGCTCAAGCGGATCAAGGATGACATGATTGACGAATACCTCCCAAAAACTTCTCAGGAAGCACAAGCCTAGGAGTAGAAAGGAGGAAGTCAGATGGCACGATTAAATGTCAAACCCACTCGGATGGAGTTAAACACCCTCAAAGAGCGTCTGAAAACGGCAACCAGAGGACATAAACTTCTCAAGGACAAACGAGACGAGCTCATGCGACGCTTCATCGAGTCGGTCCGTGAAAATGACCGCCTCCGTCAGAAGGTTGAAGCAGCTCTCATTGGCAATATGCAAGAATTTGTCCTGGCCAAATGTCTGGAAAACTGACCTCATGGTCCAGGAAATCTTTGCAGTTCCGACGCGGGAAGTCAGCCTGCATATCGAGACGGAGAACATCATGAGTGTGCGCGTGCCCAAGATGCATGCCCATATTGATAATCCATATGGAGACGATGAGGGAGACGTGGTCTACAGCTACGTGGCTTCCAATAGCCAGATGGACAATACCATTCAAGAAATGGAAGAGCTCCTTCCAGACCTGTTGCGCTTAGCAGAGATTGAAAAAACTTGTCAGCTCATGGCCGATGAGATTGAAAAAACGCGCCGTCGGGTCAATGGACTGGAATATGCGACCATCCCAGACCTCAAGGAAACCATCTACTATATCGAAATGAAACTCGAAGAAGCCGAACGCGCCAACCTGGTCCGAATGATGAAGGTCAAATAAGATACAAAGCTGTTAAGCAACTCAAAGGAAAATAGGAAATCCAACGACGAAGCGACCGCTTCTAGTTGGATTTATCTTTTTCCAAAGAGTTGTAGGCGTGTTCAATTATAAGATACAAAGCCGTTAAAAACAGCACCTCAAGTGATGTCTACAGGACACGAACTTGGGGTGTTTTTTTAGCTTTCTATTCAACTGAAAAAAATCTTTCAAAAATCCCTCGTTCATGGACTCTCAAAAGGCTTCTGATACAATGAATTTGTTTGATTATCCAAATAGTACTAACTGTCATTAATTGTTAAGAGAATGTAACAAGAAAGGGCTAATGTTACAAATTAGGGTCAGTTAGATTAAAAAGAAAAAGAAGAGCCATTTCTAAAGACAAAAAAATGTGGTAGAATATTAAATGTATCTGTCTGGAGATAAATCTCCGATAATAAGAAAACGAGGAAAGAACGTATGAAGAAAGTAAATAAAAAAGCTTTAATTGCTTCGACTGTTGCTATGGCGGTCTTGCCATTTACAACTGGTAAAGCAGAATCAAATGGAGATTGGGTTGCCCGTTCTGTAGATGAAATTCGTGCAGATATTTCAACTTCAGAAAACAAACAAACCTACACTATCAAATATGGGGATACCCTAAGCACGATTGCGGAAGCTTTGAATGTTGACGTAACTGTTTTGGCAAACTTGAACCAAATCAGCAACATTGATTTGATTTTCCCAGGAACTGTCTTGACAACAACTGTCAATGATCAGAACCAAGTGACAGGTGTAGAAATCCAAACTCCTACAGCAGGCAATGCTGATGCAACTGTGACAACTTCTGCTGATTTGACAAACAACCAAATCAAAGTGGACAACCAAACTGTTGCAGTGGGTGATTTGACAAAACCAGTAGCAGATGAAAGCAACCAAGCTGTAGAACTCCCTCAAGCACCTGCAGTTGTAGCAGCAGTGGCAGAGCAAGTATCAGAAAGCTTGCCAACTCCAGAAGCACCAGCTGAAACACCTGCCCCAGCTGCTCCAGTAGCAGAGGAAGCCCCAGCACCAGTTGTTGAAGAAGCACCTGCGCAACCTGCTGCAGCGCCAGCTGAAGTAGCGGCTCCTGTAGAAGCACCAGTTGTTGAGGAAGCCCCAGCGGCTCCAGTAGCTGAACCAGCTCCAGTCGTAGAAGTTCCAGCAGAATCAGAAGTTACTGCGGTTGCTTCAACACCACAATATGGTGCACCAGCACCAGTTGTTGATACGACAGCTTCAACTCCTTCAACAGCAACTCCAACTTCAAATGAAGGTCTTCGACCTCAAACAATTAAATTCAAAGAACAAGTGATTAATGAACTTGGCTTGACTGATATCGGTGGTTACCGTCCTGGTGACCCAGAAGATCACGGTAAAGGTCTTGCGATCGACGTTATGGTTCCAGAAAGTTCAGCGATTGGTGATCAAGTAGCTCAATATGCAATCGATCACATGCAAGAAAATGGAATTTCTTACATCATCTGGAAACAACGTTTCTATGCTCCAGTAAATAACATTTATGGACCAGCAAACACTTGGAATGAAATGCCAGACCGTGGTAGCGTAACAGAAAATCACTACGACCACGTACACGTATCATTTTACGAATAATTAAGATATAGCAAAGAATCAGGATATTCCTGATTCTTTTTTTGTATAAAAAATAGATCCCATTGCTCAATGGGACCTAGTGGATTAAAGGATGATATCAGATTTTTCAACTTGATAGAGAGCCATACTCATAAACAAAGCAACAACAAGAAGAATAAGAATCCCGGGTGTCCAAGAGTGGAAGATTTGTTGGCTTGAACCAAATAAGATAGGTCCAAGTGCAGCAAAGACGTATCCTCCTGTTTGAGCTAGTCCAGAGAGCTGAGCAGTTTTCTCAGGAGAGCTAGACTTCATGGAGAAGGTGACCATGAGGTAAGGGAATAAGATACTCGTAAAACTTCCGATCAAGATATTCAGGATCAACCAGTAAATGAAGTTGTCTGTCTTTAGTAACAGCATGGCAATTCCAGTAAAACCAGCTAAAACAGTCGTTATCAGCATGATGCGACGGTTTCGTTCAGAAAGGCTGGTGGTGAGACTTGGAATGGTCATAGAGAAAGGAAGACTCATCAGGGTGAATACAGATGCTAAAATTCCTGCATTGGCTTGATCGATACCAGCTTGGGTTGCCATAGTAGGAAGCCAGGTCATCGTGGTATAGAACAAGAGAGACTGGAGACCACAGAAAAGCATGATGGCCCAAACCTTAGCCATTCTTATACCAGCTAGTCTTATTTTCATTAGAAGAAGAGCTTTTTTTCAAATAATGATTGTGACGAGCATTGGGGAGCCAGATCACAAGTGCGAGCGCACAGACAACTGTCAGCACCCAGACCAGAGCCTTGCCAAGAGGTGGCTTGAGTGATAGGAACAGCGACAGAAGAAGCTACCGCAGTAGACAAGCCCATTGCAGTGATATAGAGGGTTGTTAAGAAGCCAAGACGTTTTGGTTCATTGGCTTGGATCAAGCTTGGTAGAAGGACATTGATAAAGGCAATAGCAGCACCAATCAAAAGAGTTCCCACATAGAGGAGAGGCAGATTGATGGTGCGTAGAGCAGATCCAATCGTCATCAGGATCAAAACTCCAAGAAAGAGTCGCTCAATCCCAAAGCGTCTCGCCCAGCTAGTAGCAAAAGGAGAGAAAATAGCGAATGTTAGGAGGGGCAGACTCGTCAAGAGGCCGAGAGAACTCACCTCGACACCAAAGCTAGCAGCAATATCTGATAAGACAGTGGAGAGGGTCGTAAATGGGGCCCGCAAGACCACTCCTAGTAAAAGGATCCCTGGAATGAGAAAACGTGAATGGTTTTGTTTCATAATGTACCTCCTTGTTCGAAAATGAACAGCATCCGTATCATTATAGCACAAGAACTTGGAGGAGGCAAAAGGAATTATCGGGGGATAAAGCCCTGTAAAAATAGCTATTTTTGCCTACAAATATAGGAAACAATAGAAAGATAGAGCTGAAAAAAATTTTTTTGAAGGTTTTAAAACTTTCTTCACACATCCTTTTTTTATAGGAGTCTAGTTATCTCCGCTCAAACTGCGTCAACGTACCTAAACTCGCTGATGCTCATAAAAAAATAAGGAACGTAGTTCTCACTAGCGTTCGAACTGCATCAATGTACCTAAGCTCACTAACGTTCGCCAAGGTACATAGAAAAAAAGCCACCGATTTGGTGGCCTTTATGGGAGATTATTATGAAAAAAAGTTTAGGATTTTTCTATCAAACAAAGTTAGGAGGTCTTCATTTGATGGTATTAGTATAAATCGGAAAAACTTAAAGAAAAGCTTAAGATAAGTTCCTGTAATTTATAAATCAGTCTTAAGACGGATGGTTTGATTTGTAGCTGTCATTCGATCTCATTCTAGGTTAACTTGCATTATTGTCAGAATTGTGAGAAAATAGTCTTCATCAAAGGAGGGAAAGGATAGCGAGATGAGAGAGGATATCAAGATTAACGACCGTGCCCTAGCACTGGAGAAACAATTGATTGAGAAAGTTAGAGCTTGTGTTTGATACCGATGTTGAATTGGACGTCTACAACCTCGGTTTGATTTATGAGTTGGATCTGGATGAGGAAGGGACTTGCAAGGTAGTCATGACCTTTACCGATACCGCTTGTGACTGTGCGGAAAGTTTGCCTATCGAAATCGTCGCTCGCCTAAAAGAAATTGACGGTATTGAAGACGTCAAAGTAGAAGTAACCTGGTCGCCAGCTTGGAAAATTACCCGGATCAGCCGTTATGGGCGTATTGCACTTGGCCTTCCACCGCGATAAATCAATAAAACTCACTTTACAAATTCGTAAAGTGAGTTTTTTCATATCTTATTGTTTACCAGACTGTTCCATATTCCAGAAGTCGGTTACGGCACCGCGTGAAGCAGAGGATACCGTGTGGGCATACTTACCGAGAACCCCACGGCTATACAGTGGTGGCAAGGTTGTTTCAGCCTTCCGTTTGGCCAACTCTTCGTCTGAGACGTGCATGGTGATTTCTTTGGTATCTTGGTCAACTGTTACCAGATCCCCTGTGTGGAGGTAGGCGATTGGACCGCCGACCTGAGCTTCAGGCGCGATGTGTCCAACAACGAGACCATAAGTACCACCAGAGAAGCGTCCGTCTGTCAAGAGGGCCACCTTGTCTCCTTGGCCTTTCCCAACGATCATGGATGACAAGGACAGCATTTCCGGCATACCAGGACCACCCTTAGGTCCTACAAAACGAACAACAACAACGTCGCCATCCACGATTTCATCCGAAAGAACCGCTTCAATGGCAGCTTCTTCCGAGTCAAAGACCTTAGCAGGACCAGTGATGTTACGAACTTTCACACCTGATACTTTGGCAACCGCCCCTTCTGGAGCCAAGTTCCCTTTCAAGATGATCAATGGACCATCCGCACGTTTTGGATTTTCAAGTGGCATGATGACTTTTTGACCTGGTGTCAAATCAGCAAAGGCTTCCAAGTTCTCAGCTACTGTTTTACCAGTACATGTGATGCGATCCCCATGAAGGAAACCATTCTTAAGAAGGTATTTCATGACGGCTGGCACACCACCGACATTGTAAAGGTCTTGGAAGACGTATTGACCAGAAGGTTTCAAGTCTGCCAAGTGAGGCACACGCTCTTGGAAATCGTTGAAGTCTTCAAGCGTCAAAGTCCACATTGGCCGCGTGAGCGATCGCAAGCAAGTGAAGGGTCGCATTGGTGGAACCACCCAGCGCCATGGTCACTGTAATCGCATCTTCAAAAGGCTTCACGGGTCAAGATGTCAGATGGTTTGAGTCCCATTTCAAGCATCTTTGACAACTGCACGACCTGCTTCTTCGATATCGGCTTTTTTATCAGCTGATTCAGCAGGGTGAGAAGAGGAACCTGGCAAGCTCATCCCAAGGACCTCGATCGCTGTCGCCATGGTGTTGGCCGTATACATTCCCACCACAGCCACCAGGGCCAGGGCAGGCATTACATTCCAGTTGCTTCACTTCTTCAGCAGTCATATCACCATGGTTCCATTTCCCGATCCCTTCGAAAACAGAAACCAAGTCGATATCCTTGCCGTTCAGATTACCCGGGGCAATGGTCCCACCATAAGCAAAAGATCGCAGGGATATCCATATTGGCAATGGCAATCATCGAACCAGGCATGTTCTTATCACAGCCACCGATGGCTACAAAGGCATCCACGTTGTGACCGCCCATAGCAGCTTCGATAGAGTCTGCTATGATATCACGAGAAGTCAAGGAGAAGCGCATCCCAGGCGTTCCCATAGCAATCCCATCCGCAACCGTAATGGTTCCGAATTGGACCGGCCAAGCTCCCGCATCTTTTCACACCTTCTTTGGCCAATTTTCCAAAATCATGGAGGTGCATGTTACAAGGTGTGTTTTCAGCCCAAGTAGAGATCACCCCTACGATTGGTTTTTCAAAGTTTTCATCTGTCATCCCAGTTGCCCGAAGCATAGCCCGGTTAGGGGATTTGACCATGCTGTCGTAGACACTACTGCGATGGCGTGTATCTAATTCTGTCATCTGATTCCCTCTCATCGTATTTTTTATTATTATAGCACAATTTACGGCCCAACGACAGAAGAAAATTCTTGAATTTTCAGACAATTTAACAGAGTGAGGATGGAGAATAGCAGGATGAAAGAAATTATTTGAAAAAAGTTGTCAAGTAACTTTACTTTACAAAAAAGTTTTGTTATACTGTTAAAGTTGATGAAAATCAAACCTAATTGAATTTATATCTTAAAAGGAGAAAAACGAAATGGCAGTACCTGCACGTCGCACATCAAAAGCGAAGAAAAACAAACGTCGTACGCACTACAAAGTAACAGCTCCATCTGTAAACTTTGACGAAGCAACTGGAGATTACTCACGTTCACACCGTGTATCACTTAAAGGATACTACAAAGGACGTAAGATCGCTAAAGCTGCATCAGCTGAATAATAGAAGGGAGATACCATGCGCGTAAATATTACACTTGAACACAAAGAATCTGGTGAACGCTTGTACCTTACTTCTAAAAACAAACGTAACACTCCAGACCGTCTTCAATTGAAGAAATACTCACCAAAACTTCGCAAACACGTTGTGTTTACAGAAGTGAAGTAAGCATTCAATACGAATCAATACAGAAGAAAAACGCTGATTTCAAGCGTTTTTTCTTTTTGCCAAATGCGATATATTGCACTGTATTTCAATTCAAACTCTACCTTTTTCTCTACCTTTTTCTTAAGACCTAGTTTGAAAATACTTTATTTCAGATAAGTTTAAGACGCTTCTTATAAATTCCTAGCAAGCAACAACTACTTATTTGTTTCAACAAAATTAAATAAGTTTAATCAAAACAGGGGAATTACTTTAAATATAATATTCACAATTATAATTTAAAATTAGTTTGCTTTAAATTACAGTATTTAATAGTAAAGACAGAGGTCTGCAAAAAAATATTTTACTGTAATGTACTGAACTGTATTTACTCAGATAATAAATCACTATTATTTAATACAATTGAGAGTCATTAAAACTTCTGCTCCCTCGTCTCTATTTTTTTCAACTCAACTCGGCCTTTGTGCAGTTCTGCAACTCTACATACAAAAACTAAGTCCAATACCATAATGTTGCTCTTTAACCGATCTAGCTTTATCCTTACGATAAAAAGCTTCCCAAAAATTAGTTAAAACTTCCTCTGAAAATTCAGAGCCATTATTCCATATACCTATTTTCAATTCCTTCCCCTCTTGCTCTACTCTCATTTTTTTATTTTAGGATTCTGTTTATCAGCGTACTCCAAAGCATTTGTTAAAATATTTTGTATCGCTCTAACCAAAAGATTTAAATTAATGTGATAAACCTCATCATCTCGAATAGACTGTTCAAAATTTATTTTCATTTGATTTTGAATGATGAAATATGCCTCATGCTCCAGTATATTTACAAAATCTAAAGCATCACAATACACCCATTCCACCTCATCATCATAGTAAGTTTTAGAATAATGAATCAACTGATTAAAATAAACAAGCAAGCGTTGACTAGCATGAACTATATCTGCTAAACATTCTTTAGACTCCTCATCTTTAGTGGAAGTGTGCAAAAATTCTGCATTCCCTTTGATGATCGTTAGAGGTGTCTTCAAATCATGAGAAAGCGCTGAAACCTGAAACATCAAATCTTCTTTCTGTTGCTTCTCATCATCTAATAGCTGTCGAATACGATCTTGCATCACAATGATGCGGTTACCAGTCTCACGAAATTCCTTAACAGTTAATCTTTCTGTACATTCACTTTCTAGCCACATACTATTTTCGTAGATCAAATCCATTTCATAACTTAGTTTTTTCAACAATTTACCAATGTGATAACTTATTAGAATAATCAATAAAAAACAAATATATATCCATGATGACACATTGAAAAATTGATAGAACACCACTATTTTTAGAGGTGTCCCCATCTTTATCTATTTGTATGGTTACAGAAGCTAAGGGAATAAGATAAACCATTAATAAACCAAGAGCAAACTGCCAAATAATTCTCCAACAAGTTTCTCAATTAATTGTCTAAAAACTTCTGATTCTACCCATTGATAACCTCCTCCATACAAGGTTTTTAATCGGATTTAATTGATAAGGTTTCAACTTTTTGACGAATTTGATAAATGTATTCTGAAACCAGAACAGTAAAAGAGCTTCTGAACTTTGTGGATATAGATAATTATAAATTTCCTCTATAGAATATATTTTTACTTGGGTTACTTACTAAAAGATTCACTATATCAAATTCCCTCCTTGTCAAGGCAATCTTATCATCGTTTATAAATAGTTCCTTGCTATCAGTATATAGTGTAAGGTTCCCACTTTTTATCTGATGAATATTTTCTTTAGCCCGTTCTTCACGACGTAAGTGCATTTTAACTCGCGCCAAAAGTTCCTGCATACTAAAGGGCTTCATAATATAATCATCAGCGCCTGCATTGATTCCGGCTACCAAATCTTCATCCATATCCTTAGCAGTTATAAAACAAATAGGAACAGTTATCTGCTCGCGAATCATCTGACAGATTTCTAAACCACTAACAGTCATCATAATATCTAATAAAAATCAAGTCAAATCCTGTAAAAATCACAAAGATCAATCTCTTCAATGTTATTTCGTATGACTACTTCATATTTTTCATATTCTAGTACCTTTTTTATTAGGCGAAGAATAGCAAGATCATCATCTACCACTAAAATTTTATAAGCCATAACTCACACTCCTAAATTATATTATATCATTAACTGAGAAAAAGACAGGGCAACCCTGCCTTTAGCGTACATTTCTTCCTATAAGTATCAGTGTAGATAATAGAAAAAAACAATTAATAACCAAACTATTTGTATCCCCAGGCCTTGCCAAACTGGATAATAAAAATGATAAAGGATGGATATAGAAACAGTTCATACTAGCTAGTAATGGTATATTTCTAAATAAAGAACTGAAATGTAATAACATTTGCCTAGCCCTAATAAAAGTGATAAACTTATTCCCAAAATTAAGGTAAAAGATCGGAAAAATAAATACAAAAATACCACTTAAAAGAGAGAAGGTTAAAATAGAAATACAGGCTGGAAATAGGATTGTTAAAGCAATTTTAATATTGCTCAAAAGATTGATTTTATAATATCCTTGGGCAATTAATATACATAATGATAATACAGCGACCAATAATACAATTTCCACATATAACACAATAGCTAGCTTACATATTGTATATTTCAAACGATTTGGACATGTAAGAAAAACTAGTACGAAGGCTAGAACCTCTGAATTCTTGACCTATAAATAGAACCGCTAGACTAATGAAACCTGCCTGTCCTAAATAGAGACTTTGCAGTAGCTGTTCCAAAACAAACTGTTGAGTCAACTGGTCTGGCTTACTATTTAAAAATAACTATTCCAGGAACACACAGTAACAAAGCCCTATAATCAACCAGTGCCAAGGGATTCATAATAAACTTGAGATACTCACTTTTAAGTTGCTCTTTCAACTTATTCCCCTCCTCCAACATCTGACTGAAGCAAGCGATAAATTGCCAAAGCCAAGAATGACATATTCCAACAAAGTAAAAGCAAAATATTTTGTAAACTATTCTGTTCTAACATTTGAGGAGATGTAGCAATCAGTCCATAGCTCAATGAAACTGGAAGAAATTTTGCAACTGATATATGATTGGCTAAGAATGTTCCTAAATTGTAGACTTGAGGAAGCAAAAATAATAGAGGAACAAGGGCTTTTTTAAATGCAAAAGCCAGAATATAGGCTAAAAGTCCCAACAATGTCCATGCTATACTGGCTAAAAACATATAGAACCAAACTGTCCCATTTAGTGAAAAAAGCAATAAACCATCTTGCCCTAAAACATAATGTGTCATGTTAATCGTCAGAAATATTGATAGAAAGGAAATGACAAAAGAAAATACCAACCAAACTAATGTTTTTGAAACTAGGAAAGTACTTTCGACTCGTATTAGAGAGGAGGCTTGTGCGAATAGCAGAGCCTTTATACTCTTCAGCTCCGTAGATTGAGCCTAAGATAATCATAAAAAAAATGCCAACTAGAGTAACATCAAAACCTAAAAATTCAATAGGGGGAATAGCTTCTATTAACTCTGGGTTTGTCTCTGGTGTAGCATGGATACCAACTGAAACAATTTGAGATGCTCCAATATTTGCTAAAAAAATGTTTGAAATACCAGTATCAAGAATAGTACAACATGAGTAGCTCTCTTATAAAGTAATTTCAATATTTCAGAATGAAGAGAGTAAATAAGTGCCATGTTACTTTCCTCCCTCTGTTAAACTAAAGAAGACTTCTTCTAGTGAAGAAAGATTTTTCATCACTTCTTGTAAAGTCCCTTTTATAAGAACTTTTCCTTTATTTATGATGACCACATCATCTGTTACTGCTTCCACTTCCGATAATATATGAGATGATAGCAAGACTGTCTTCCCTTCTTGAGCTTGTTTTTTTATAAACTCTCTAAACCACCGAATTCCTCTTGGATCCAAACCATTTGTTGGTTCATCCAATATCAGATACTGAGGATTTCCTAATAGAGCTGTTGCAATTCCCAAGCGTTGTCCTTCTCCTAATGATAATTTCCCGATTTTAGATTTTTTCTTATGGCTAATATCCACCATATCCAAGACTTGCTCAATTCGCTGACTGGATATCCCATTACTAGCAGCAACAATTTTCAAATGTTGATAAACAGTCCGATCATCAGGAGCTCCGACACTGTCAAATGAAGCTCCTACAGTCTTTAGAGGAAATTTTAATTCCTTATAAGTTTGATCTCCAATTTTGGTGAGACCAGATGTTGCTTTGTCTAATCCTAATAAGATACGTAAGGTTGAACTTTTACCAGCTCCATTTGGACCTAAGAAAGCAGTTACTCTTCCTGCTTTTTGCTTCAAAAAGAAATATCTTTTAAAAATTTGAGTTTGACCATATGACTTACATAGATTTTTTTAATGGTAATACTTTTGTTCCATAGATTTCTCCTATTCAATTTGTTGTATCATTTTGAAACAAGTATATATTAATCAATAATTTTTCGGATTTTTCAGAATTTTACTTTTTGTAGAACTGTTTTCATCAAAATAATCTCATCAGATATATAAAACCAACAGATGAATTATAGATTATCCTTTATTCCCTTTATCATTTAAATTCTTTTCAAAAAGGATAGACCTTTGACTTTCCGAAAAAAATAACAATTTTTCCGAAAGTTTAGTATTTGCTGTTATAATAGACATTTCTTCATTTTTCCGTTATAACAGACACTGATATACTCTCGTAATATTATTTGGGTATAATTAAAATTATAGAAGGAGGCGAAAATTATGAGAAAAATTAATAGGTATACTACTATTTTCATTATCATTAATTACATTAATTGCTTGCTCTAAAAGCAACTACCAATCTTTAGTTGGTATTGAGTTAAACGAGAACTATTATACTTTATGTAAAAAAACATAATAAAAGAAAAGCACCAATGAACAACTTAATTTATTTAATTTTTTTAGAGTAGTATACAAGCTATTCTATCTAAATTAGTATAATAGATTATTGCTCTAAATTTAGATATATCTTAGTAGTTCATTATAAAATTTAATATTAAAAAGAGCCTGGGACAAAAATAGTTCTCAACCACAAAAAGCTAGAGATTTCCAATTGCGGAACTCTAGCTTTTTAATTTTGAGTCGTTCTCTTATTCTGAAAGTTATACACTAAACATTTTACAGTTTATTTATATCAATTACACGTTTATATATTTTCACCTTATGCTCAAACGATTCTTTGCCACCTTCAAGGTAGTTTTACAATGTGTTTTTTTATTTTATCGTCACTTGGATATCCACTTTGTTCAACCCATCCATGTTCTCCATCCGATTCCATCAAAAATAACTAAATCAGACATTGCATTTGTTACTATTGTTGCGTTGTGAGTGGCTATAATAATCTGACGTTTGTTTTTAACATCTCGTAATATCTGCACTAAATTATTGTATATATATCGTGAATCTAGATTATCTTCTGGTTGGTCTATAAGTAATGGTCGATTATCATTTGTGAATTCTGAATAGGCAAGAATAAAATCAAGCATGGCAACTACCTTCTGACCTAAACTTAAACGTGTTACCTCCTTAAAAAAATTATTTTCTTGTTTCCATCTGTCACTTTGGAGTTGATATTAAATTCAAGAAATAAATTTTTCACAATTATTATAAACATCCTCTAAATATAGCTGAATTAAATTAATATTAACTTTATTCCAGAGCTCAAAAAAATTTCATTCAATAACATATCGTCTGCTTCTTTTTAGATATACATTATCATTCAACCTACTATTTTGGGCAAATTTTTTTATTGAATATTTACCCTTGAGGTTCCTATTATTCATTAAGTCTACAAAAGTCACAAAAATCACTTCTATCAAAAAAATCATTGAAAAAAATAATCGATGATTTCCCACATGTTAAACGATATCCTTGAAACGAATTATCTAAATTTTTTTCCCTCAGGGAAGAACCAAAAATAAAAAATTTTTCAGGTAATACAAATTTTTTTTTGTTGACTATACAATATTTGTAGCTTCCTGATTGATTATCATTGAATGGACTTATTAGTGATAATATTTTATTTTTTTGTTTTTTTCTAATCGCTTATCTTCATTCAGAATGAATTGGTCAATTTCGCCTGTTGAAGATATTTTTACTAGAAACTTGATATTTTTTTATACTCTTTTTATCTTTAGCTATTACTTCATACAAATAATCACTTATTCTGTCATCACTAGCAATATTTACAAGTTGATTTACTGAATATCTATTATCAAACATTTGGTCTATTAAAGCTTAATTTCTTTTGTTTGGAAACTTTACTAAGTTGACCACTCTCTTGAACTTCATATATTGATAAATATTGTTCTCTAATTTTTCTCCGTTAAACGACTTTCATAATACCAATAACTTGATGTAGATTTTGTTTTAACGTCAAAAGTGTCATATATGTCTTCCTCATTCTTCTGAGTAGGTAAATTTAACTCAACCAAATATTCTTTCTTTGACATCTCATACAAAAATATATACCCTTTGAGTGTTGAGTGAGAAATTCAAATTTTTGTTTCGTATCTGCTTTTTGAGACAATACAAATTGAATCAAATCTAAAATCGTACTTTTTCCAGTTCCTCTTCCTCCAATTAAACAATTTAGGGATTCCGAAAATTTTATAACAAATTCTGAATTATTCTTTAGCAGGTACGAGTTACTGAGAGTTGGTACATATATTCCACGTATAGCTTTTGCCTTGCTGATTTCTGGATTCATTAGTTCAATGGATACATCATATTCTGATAAAGCTTCTCGGAGCTGTTCATAGTTTCTTTTACTAAATTTTATCCACATCGGATTAATTGAATGTTCCTCGACACAATGTGAATCATTGTCAAGAATAAATGATGGTACATTCTTTTTTTAAATATTTCGTAAGATAGCTATTGATATCATCTATTTTGGCAATATTTGATACGCCTATGAATCGAGCGTAAGCCTTAGAAAAAAAGTTTTTTTCTTGTAAGCATTTGAAAAATGCCCTCTTTAAATACATCTGAACTATTCATATGAGCTATGTAGGCAAAACAATCTTTATAGATAAATTTCTCCAATACTTCCAAACTCGCCTTAAAAAGATCCTTCCTTGATACTCATTAGATTAAAGTTAAGCCATTTTTTTGAATGAAACTAGCTTTACTGTTAGGAAAAAGCTACCAGCACATGCACCTTATCTGCACAAGAAATTTCCACTCCGTTTATTACTTCAATATATTCTTTACATTTTATTCTGAAAGAAACCAGATACTAATTTAATAGCTGTCTTTAATTTTTTTCTATACCTGATATAGTATTATGATCCGAGACTACAACAACCGATATATTTTTCATTGTAAAGACTTTTGAGCAATAGTTAAAAAGGCAACTTGTTCTTTTTCGCTGCTGAATCCATTCATAAAATAGTTTTCATATAAAACCTTTTCCCCCTTTATATGTTTGAAGAAAGTCTTTTGGAAATATTTTTTTGATTGCTAATCTCTCTAATATAGTCATCAATAGTTAAATTATTCCAATCATTCTCTGGCAAGTCTTCCCATTTTTTTAAATAATCTATAATCATGAGATTCTGGAGTATGTACATGAAACAATGTCTTACGGTAACTACCAAATTTATTTTTTTCGCCACGAATTGTCTTATATGCTCGTTCTGCTTCTAAGTTAATATTTTTGCTCATCTATTTCCCTCCTTTAGCAGTTCTCAATATATCAATGACTTATCTAGAATATTTTTTTCTATTATTGCCTATTAACAAATTCAATATCATAGTTCACTTACAGGTCGGCAGATTCATAACACGTTGACCAACATATCGAAACGTCCTGACGTTCTTGTTATCAGATTCCAAGACTACTTGAAACTGGAAATAATGGTCTCGTCCATCTACTGACTTTTTCCTTATTGAGTTTAAAGTAATTCTTATGAGATAATGCCATAGTAAGCAAAATGTCGTCAATAATAAAGGTTAGTGGTGTGCCGTCTGCTGAATAGCGGTAAAAATCTTCTTCAAACTTGATATAACTTTCTGAGAAATAGTCTATCTGGAGTTTGTCCTTATATAATTCTCGTCTATTCATCTTCTATTCCTCCTTCCACTAAGTAGATAGCTAAAATATTCTTGACTTCGATGAGATGAAATTTATCCGTTGATTTGACCACGATTTTATCTTTTGATACTTCCGTCACTTGTCCTTGATAGGTGGCTTTGTGTTTGTCTACTCTAACTACAAATTCCCCTCTCAGTTGCCCTGCATAGAGTTGTGAGATAAGGGTTAGTTTGTCCAGTAAGCTAAGCTCATCTGAGAAGGTTATCTTATGTTTCTCTTCATCAAGTGATGTCGTGTGTTCCGATAAGAAAAAGCCCATCCATTTCATCATGCCACGGTCTTGATGTTCTCTTGCGGATTGAAAAGGTAAGTAACTTCTATCTATCATTAGTTTAGCCCGTCCAGTCCGCCTGCTGAGTGTCCACCAACTAGCTTACTTCTAGCAATCACCCGTGAGCCTTCTGATAAAGCATTGGCTTTTAGAAGTGAGGTAAACCCAAATTCTTGTCTGATGGTGTCTATAACTGATTGGAGTCTCTCTTCTTTCTCGATTTTTTCAACATCATCGAATAATGAAATAAGCCCAAACGATTCATCTACTAGTTGAGAATAGTAAACGCTGATATTTCTGACAGCACCTGAGCTGTACTTCTTATGGAATAAAGCTAATACGTGATTCTTTAAAGTCTCCGTTTGATTCGTTGGCTCAACCTTCATCTGTGTATGAATACCTTTCTTGTTTTCACTTCGAGAATAACCCACACCTATGGAAACACAAGTAGTCTTTTCACCTGCTTTTCTCAGACGGACAGCTACCTGCTCTGCCATTTCACTAAGGACAATCTCAATCTCTCTTTGTTTAAGATAATCTCTTGGTAAGACTTGGGAATTACCTATCCCATTAGACTTGGTTTTATAAGGATTGTGGACATTGCTTTCATCAATACCATTAGCATGAAAGAAAAGTTCAACACCGTTAACTCCCAGATGAGCCTTGAGTACATCAGGATTACTATTGGCAAGTTCTTTGATAGACATGACTCCAAGATTATTGAGTCGTTTCTTCATACGAATTCCTATTCCCCAAAAATCCGTCATTTCTTGAATCCCCCATACCTTTGTTTCAACATCTTCATAAGACCAATTAGCACGCATAGTCTTAGTCTTCTTAGCTTCGTTATCCAAGGCTAACTTAGCCAGTAGGGGATTGCTATTGGACATGCCAACAGTCGAATAGACTCCTGTCTTTCGGTAAATGTCATGCTGAATTTTGCTTGAAACCACGTCAAGTTTTTCTTTTCTAGACATGCTCTGGTCAGGGACAAAATAGTTAAGTGAACCTGTCAAGTCAATAAAGTCTTCATCAATCGAATAAGGGAGAATGTCTTCTGGACTTCCATAATCTTGTAAAATTCTCTGGATTTCAAGATTCTTTTCAATGTATAAGCTCATGCGAGGGGGAACAATAAAAGTAACCTTTGCCCACTCCTCGATGTATTGGACATATTCAGGGGTAATTTCAATCCCTTGGCGTTTAGCATTGTAGTAAGAAAATTTTCTGGTTTTAACGTCAAAAGGTAAATCATAAGCCCGACCAACATTCTTTTTTCCAAATACTTTCTTAAACATAGGTGATGATGCCAATATCAATCCAGCAGAATTATCTGCTCGACTCATCACACAGAGGGAGGTTTTAAGAGGATGAAGGCCTCGCTCCACACACTCAACGCTTGCATAGAAGGATTTCATATCAATAAAGGCAATATCACTGACAGGCTCTTTTGAATAGTCAATGATTCCCATAACCTAGTCCTCCAGAGGCATAAAGTTTCCGACAATTTTTCCAACAATCCGAGGATCATCGTCATAAGGAGCGAATTTATCTTTGTATTTTTGTTGATGGAAACGAGGCGCAAACCATCTTCTTCTAAGTAGACACGCTTGATATAGGTCTGCTCATTCCAAACAACTGCATAAACTGCCCCATTATAATCAAAGCCCGTATCACGGATCAAAGCAACGGAACCATTAGGATATTTGGGTTCCATAGAATCCCCTGAAACCCAAGAAGCGAAATCATGTCCCAGCTCCTCATTATAGTAGACAGTATCGTATTCTTTTTCTCCATAAATAGTGGCTCCAAGACCAGCAGACATTTCTTCATAGACCCGATATTCATAACGTGGTTCAGCAATAGAGACCACCTTCTTATTCTGCTCCTTAGTAACTAAGTCACGAGCATAAGACACAATTTGTTCTTTCCCATTGGGTGAGAGAACATTATAGAGTCTGACGATCTCTATCTCAGTAAAATAACCTTTTGGAACGTTCAAAATTTTCTCTAATAATCCCACTTTCTCAGTAGAAGGTTCTTTGACTCCACGTTCCCAAGCAGAATAAGCTTGATAGCTAATTCCTAGCTTATCTGCAATATCTTTTTGTGTTAGTTTTAGCTCTTTCCTCCGAGCTTTTAATTTTTCTGGTTGATACATGATTCACCTCACATGACTAATAATTCTAAATTTGCCTTTCTTCTAGCTTCTGTCTCTGATAGTTTGTTGCTATCCCACACATAGGCTAAAGATCTTCCTTTATCATAAACAAGCCACACTTTAAAATACTTTATCTTCCTGATTTCATCCCATCGTGTCTGGTCAAGCAATTCTGGTAATTCTTGACTTGTCACGAAATTAGTTTGTTTCAATATCTTTTTTAGCCGTGCTATAAGCGAGGGTTGATATTGATTGAACTCTTCAATCAACATTTCTTTTAGTTGATGAAAGTAATGGTGAAGAGAGGCATTTTGACCGCCTAGATATTCATCTACTGCCTGCTTGATGGCTGATTCAGCATCTACTTGGTTAACTCTCAATAAGTCAATCAGTCGGAAATAAAGTGCCTGCTTTGAAACTTCTAGATCCTCTTTGACCTTTTGGAAAGAATCACAAGAATAGTAAATCTTGGATAGTAGCACAATATCAGGCATCAGAACAATAGCTGAAAATACATTGGCTTCTCGCTCTAGGATAGACTCTTGATTATCCACCGACTCTGTAAAATAAGAACCATAGTGTTCCAAGATAAAGTGGCCTAATTCATGACACAAGGTAAAGTGACGCTTGGCTACAGGATTGTCCTTCTCATAGGAAAAACTCGTCCCTAGCTTATCAATAACCGTCAAACCTTCAATCTTATGATTTGAAAAGTGATGACTAATGACTTGAATATGATTCTCATGAATACAATGATCAAAAATAATGGTGAAAGTGATAGTCCAGAGTTGAGATTTCCTCCTCTTTCATAAAGGGATAAAGTGCTTGTTTTGTGGTTTCACTTACTCTTGAATACAATTCATCCAACGAACGGTACCTCCTTCAAGTAACAATTTACAGAAACTAAACCAAATCGGTTGAGTCCATTGTATAAAAAGTGGACGATTGTCCAATTTTTAAAAAAATAAGAAATTTATTGTAGACAGTTTCATTTTTACATATGAGCTATATCATCTTTTCATTTCATGATTTATTTAATGCAAAAAATAGGACACCGTCTTACCGTTGCCCCGTCAAAAAATCGAAATTTTTATTTGATAAGTCTATTGTATCAATCTTTTTAAATTCGTCAACTATAATCTTTATTTTTCTTGAATAATTATTTTTGTTAGTTTTTGTATAAATCTATAAGTACCTATAATCAGATCATTTCCTTTGAAAAAGTATGCCTTCTCCCTCATTCTACCGTTAATTAATGATTCTAGCTCTTCATACCTATGCTTTTTACTTTTCCTTTAACAACTTTATCATATACATAGATTAGAGCTACAAATTCTAAAAACAACACGAGATGATAATCGCTTTCGCCTTTGAGATGTAGTAAACTCTCCCAATTCCTTTATAAACTCAGTCATTTCCCTAGGACTAATAGTTGTATCAGGGTTTTAAATTATATAAAAAGACAGTTGTTATGGGCTGCTGAATTTCTCAAACTCCGTACTAAGTTTAAAAATTCTCATTGGAATATGTGGTTCTTCTCGACTTTCATAATATTCAGAATATAAACTATTATCGAACCAAAAACTTAATAACTCTAATAAAAACCCAAATAGGACAATCATCGTGGTTTTGAATTCTATGATAGCCATTTTCATCACGTTCAATAGTAAAATACTTATTAAGAAGGTCGCTAGGGATGCGCAGCCGTCATCATTGATGCAATCTTTCTAATTTCTCTCTATGGCCATCAAGAAATGCTTTGGCTACATCGTAACCATCTTTATCCTCATTGTCCTCAATATCTTTTATTAATTGTACACAGATACTATGTTCAATATCTGAACACATTTTTCTGAACCATAAATCTATAATGCATATCAATAATACTAAGTTCAACTAAATAAGCAAAAATCTAGACCAATATACTTTTCCGACATTAGGCCCATTAGTATATTTTTATAATTTTTTTCCTATATGATGCAGTTCGTAAATAGTTATTTATACTGGATAAGAATTCGGTTGCATCTTCCTCATTAATATAATTAAAAGCAATTCCTTTATCTATCTTCATTTTTTTACTATTTCGTTTACATTTTTTTCTTAGGTTTTTAAACTTCTATTGGACATATATACCACCTTTTCTGTAAAAACTTTTAGTTCCGACTCCTATATCATGATAGCCTCTCAATAGAACTAACTACTTTCTAATTACCTCTTAAAAATAAATTAAATTTAAGAATATCTTTATTTATATCATAATTACTTCTGTAAATTTTTGAACTTTCTAGATTACTTTCCACATCTTTTAAAAATCGTATATTTAAGAATTACAATACCATTTACTAAAAATAATAAATTATTACCTAAATCACATTATATAATTAATTATGTGTTTATTTAACCTAAATAAGAAATATTAATAAGTTTATAAAATATTTTACAATTAATAATTCTGAATTTACATTTAGTTAAAACAACTTTTTTTCGTTTCTCCATAAACTCAATCAACTCTTTTTTTGAAGATTTCTTTTTTTCTTCTTCGGTTAATCCTTTTTGAGTTCATACGGAAAAAGCAATTCAATATTGTCTAATCCATCTGATTTTCCTTCTGAATTTCCAACTAAATAATCAATTGATACATTTTAAAAACTTGAGCTATCTTAACAAGATTTTCTTGGGTTGGTTTTTCTTTCCTCTCTCCCAGTCTGCATAGGAAGATTGTCCTATCCCTAATCGTTTTGAGAGTTCAACCTGAGTTAGGTGAGCCTGTTTTCGTAATTCTTTTAAACGTTCTGCAAACGCCATAGCTATTCCTCTTCAAACTTTTTAAAAAAATTTTTCAAAAATCCTTGACATTTATCGCTAACGGCGATAAAATATAAATATAGCTGGTAGCGATATTGAAAATCAAAATAATAATCCCTACCAATTGAGATCATTGACAATTAAATAAAAAGTGCGTCTGACAACCAGAGGACTGACTATCAAACTACACAATTAACTTAGCACCTTTATTGTAATATATTTGATAGGTAAAGTCAAGTCCATTTTATGGTTGAAGTGAAGATATGAAAACATTTTTGTGGGCTTCACGCATTTTCGGACTTTCGCACTTTTTCCGAATAGTAAAGTGAACTGGCTTCGCCAAAAGGGCGTAAGAGAATCCCTTTAGGGTATGATGATGACTACCTAAAGAGATTGGCTGGGAAAGCGATGGTAATTGACGCAAAGCACCTTGCTAAACGTTGCCACCGTGGAAAGAGGGATCTTTCCAACCAAATAACTTTTCTTTACTGCTGTCTATCATTGTTGATAGACCTACTCTCAAGCTACTAAGTTCTTTCCTTTTTTTCACTTAGTAGCTTTTTTTACTTATTATAATAAAGGAGAACTCTATGACAAACTTTTTTTCGCACTACAATGTAAGCGACTCTATGAAAATTATCTCTTTACTTATGGGATGTTTGATAGTTCAGAAAGTCTCTTAGCTAAACTATATAGTCAAGCCCTGGTAGATATCGATCATTTGGTCTCTAAGGCAAAAGAAACAGGATTTGCTTATGGGGATATTGATCTCTATAGTCGTATGTATAAACGCAAAATTTTTAATCACTATTACTCAAGAGTTAAGAAACTAGCTTAACTCTTTTTCTTTTACTCAAAATTTGAAAGGAGAATCCTATGATTCCAGAAACACTAAAAATGAAACCAGAATTTATCGGCCCAGCTTATTATGAAAAGTTGGGGAAAGCTCCTCAGTCTGTATTTGGTAAAAAAGGAAAATACCAACGTCACATTCTAAACAGTGCAGAGCACGGCGCCTTTCATGTCATCACACCAGCCTCTACAACGGTCTTTCCAGAAGATGCTCTAGTAGAAGCGGTTAACCCAATCTTTTTTTCAGATTCTATTTTAAATGGTAAGAATGTTGCACCTTACCGCAATGTTTTTGCGGAAAAATTGGTACTTAAAAAATAAGAAATAAAAGGAGAAAATCACATGGCTAAAATTGGATTAAACTACGGAGAAAAACTACAAATTGCTGACAAGACTTATCGTGTCATCACAGATGGACTGGATGTTCCTGCAATCCTTGGAAAACTGACTTTCCGAGGCATTGAAGGTCCTGAAGTCATTTTTGAAGTAGATCAATCGCAACGAAATCCTGACGGATCATTTGTCCAAGTCAATACAGGTGAAATCCGAGGTATTGTTGTAGGTATTCACTCTTCTGTCCAGCACGAAACACTATTTTTCACTATCGCAGACATGTCAGAGTCTGAAATTGAAGACCTGAGTATTAAATACCGTGAAGAAGTAGAATTAGAAGATATTGTTGTCGCCCATGTTCACGTGAATAATCGCGATATCTTTAAACTCTTTGCCTCAAAAATCAAAAAGAAAGCAGGAGCTACTCCAGTCAAGGAAACTAAGGAAGTGAAACAAACAGAAAACAAGAAAGATAATTAGGAGGTGATCACTCATGAAACTCTTTACCTATCGAGGAAAAAAGAGTTCAAATCTTTCATCGAAACATTAAGGGAATCACATGGTTTATCTGGTGGTTTCCTTTTTTGTTAGCTTCTATCTATTATATCTACCTTCATCTAGAGGAATTGAAAGTTCAGCCTTTTCCACAAAGTTATTTCATTGGGATAGGAATCTTGCTGTCAGCTCTTTTAACTTTGGGGATAAATTGGCTATGTTATGAGAAGATCCTCTTCTTTCAAAAATTCAATAGCCTCCGCATCCTCTCCCGTTTCTTATTAGAGAACAACCTATATCTGGTCAAGAAAGTCAAACGAGAAAAGGAATTGTTGAGAAAATCACTCTTCCAAAAGTCTACCTCAAACAAAGTCGCTATGAGCTTCAAGTCAGTTTTCATCTTAGAAGGAAACAAGTTCCAAGATCGATTTTTAAATCTCGGTTCTACTCTTGAAGTCATGTTCAACGGAGATTTTCGTGACAAGAGTTTTGACAAGCGTTTTGTAAAATACAAAATCGCTATCAATAGGATTGAGAGTCGTATTTCAATTGATCAGGTTGAAGTGAGAGGGTCAAAGATCCGCCTTATGAAAGATGTCTACTGGGACTACGTCAAAGACTCTCACCTACTAGTTGGTGGAGGAACTGAGGAGGAAAAAAACTGTTACCCTCATGTCCATCATCTACGCTTTATTAAAAGTCGGCTATATCGATATTTGTGATCCTAAAAACTCAGACTTAGCTTCTTTAAAGAAACTACCTGTTTTTCACGGTCGAGTCTATTCTAGTAAAGAGGATATCATCAATTGTTTTAGAGAAAATGTAGAGTTTATGAAAAAGCGCTACGAAGTCTTAACGTCTTTTCCAGACTATAGACCAGGTACTTATTACACCCATTACAACTTAAAACCTAAATTTCTTCTAGTAGATGAATGGGCGGCTCTCATGGCCAAGATTGACCGTGACTATAGCCAACAGTCGGAACTCATGGAATATCTAACTCAAATCGTTCTAGAGGGCCGTCAAGCTGGAGTCTACGTAATCTTTGCCATGCAACGGCCCGATGGGGAATATATCAAGACTTCTCTTCGGGACAACTTCATGATGCGTCTTTCTGTAGGTCATTTGGAATCAACAGGCTATGACATGATGTTTGGGGATGCTAATAAAACCAAAGAGTTTAAAAAACTGGACGAAATTAATGGAGTGAAAGTAGTCGGTCGTGGTTATATTGCTTCAAGCGGGAATCTAGCTGGTGAGTTTTATTCGCCTTATATTCCACTTGACAAAGGATTTTCCTTCTATGATGAATACGCTAAAATCCCTGATTATGGAATTTGAAGGAGAAGAGTTCTCAGTATTTGAAGAATATAAAGCACCGGTTGAAACAATGCAAACGATCGAGGAAGAGGAGACTAGAGAAAACGAACCAAACAAGAGAACACTCAAAGAATTTGCGGATGAGCACGATCTAAAGATGCAAACTCTTCGAAAAATCATCCCTTATATGGAAGAGCACGGGATCTCATTTGAACGTACTGATTCTGCTATTCTCATTGAACCTTTCCAAGAAAAGTTACTTCTTGAAACAATCACTCAATTTGAGGAAGATGGACGCAAGTCTTATCCAAAAGCTATTGAAGCGATTGTCAGTCATCATGGGCTAGGACAAGGGCAGGGCAAGCCTGACCGCAGGTCAGGCGAAGACCGAAGCCCGAAGTTTCTAGGCCATGATGAAACTTCAACCCCCGTTTTCTAATAGGGGGGTTACATTTGGCAAAAACGCCAAGTCGACCCCTCCTCATTCCTTATGGGAGTTGGGTTTTCAATTTTTATGAAGTGTGTCATTTTCGTCAAAAAAGTGTGTCACTTTGTTAGAAAGAGGTGTTGCGATGAATGGACAAAATTAGTCCTTTTCATATTAAGAATTTCAGAAAACAAACAGGACTTAGTCAAAAATCATTTGCACAAGCTGTTGATCTACCTACAAGAACCTACCGCTCTTATGAAACAGGTGAAAGAGGACTGACGATTGATAAGTTTAGAGAACTTAAAGAAAAACTTGGTTACTATCAAGATTGCGATAAAAACAGTCTTCGGGCTCAGATCGACTATCTACGACTGACCTTTCCTAGATTAAAGAATTTAGATGCTTTCTGTGAAAACTTTCTTCACTGCCACCTAAGCGAATTTACAGACCAAGAAACTCGCCTTATGAACTATACCCACTTATGGCAACGAGGAAACATCTGGATTTTTGATTTCTTTGATAAGTCTGTGACCAATGACTACCAAACTTGTCTTCAACTATCTGGGCAAGGATGCCGTGAGTTGGAATTGCTTCTAGAAGACAAGGGAATCACTTGGCAGATCTTTCTTCAAAACATTCTTTATTCCTATGAAGATGTTCGGGTGAAGCGACTCGATATTGCTCTAGATGAACTCTATAAGGGTTATGGTCACGAGGACGAACAAATTCAAATTCCTAAATTGATTGATAAACTCTATTCCAAAGAGATTGTCCTAGACACGATCAAGAAATGGAATATCACGGGTGGTGGATCTTTCACTGACAACGAAGATATGGAGGCTAATCACGGCTTGTCCATTTACTTTGGGAGCCGTCAAAGTCAGCTCTACTTCAACTTTTATGAAAAGCGCTATGAAATAGCTCGAATGGAAAACATCTCCTTGGACGAATCCTTGGAGATTTTTGGTATCTGGAATCGCTATGAACTTCGTTTCTCAGATCAGAAAGCTCAAGGCATTGTGGAGGAATACATCAACGGTGTAGATCTCGGAGAAATCGCAAGAGGTATCATCAATAAAGAAATCCAAGTCTATGATGGAGTTACTCGTTTTGGAGCCTATAAACCTGATGAAAAATGGCAACGGCTCTTTGGAGGTGTCGAACCCTTAAAGCTCTCAACCAACCCACAGCCTTACAGTATTGAGCGAACGATTCGCTGGCTGACCTATCAAGTTGCGAATTCTCTTGCACTAGTCACTGAAGCAGACAAAATCATGCAAACAGAATATATGAAGATGATTCAGAACAGCGGAGAAATAACAGATCGAGGAAAAGCTATGTTACGACTTCTCAAAGCCAATAAACACTATGAACACTAGAAAGGAAAAACTATATGGAATACAAAGTTCAAATCAATTCACTAGACAACTTTAAAGCCTGGTCTGGTGGACTAACCACCTTGAACACTGTCCGTGAACGTGGTGGAGTAGATACTCTAACCGTCATTTGTGAGGATATCTTCTCTGGGAATACACCGACAGAAGTACAAATCAATGACTGGCTCTGGTTTGATTCAGATTTTATCTACCAAGCTCTAGGCTACGATGATCTACTTGAGGCTTCTTGAGATGCTGAAGAAGATCTATCAAGCAGACTTTCTGCTTCTTCCAGAACAAGAATTCTGGCATATGTACGTTCTCTTACGAAAAGGCAAGGACTTCTACTATGAATGCGCTGGAAGATCTACCGAAAAACCACCAGATGCGAAAGGTTTTTATGACTATGAACATGCCTGTTTTACGCTAGACGGGGAAATTCTTAGTCTAAATAAAAGAATGCGTCCCTCACTCATCGCTTTTATCCAACAAACCATTAAAAGCAATCAAGAAACATTTAGAAAGGAAATTGAAATGGCAACTAAAACAACATTTGAAAAGAAAGTCTCTCAAATCACCAATGAACTGGGAGAGCTACTGAAAAAGAAAGATCATAGAGAGGCTTGGACCAAGGCTGGAGAATTAAATAGTCTCCTTAAAAAAAGAAGAAGCCAAGGATCTAAAAATCTGACTTGATCGAACAACTCCAAAACTGAACTACGAGGCTACTATTACATTAATGGCGAGATCGAAAAAGCTAATAAGCGCCTTTATGCAAAAAGGCTCAAAGCTCATTGAACTAGCTGCTCTCTAAAAGGAGGATCTATGGATAAAGCCAAACGTTACTTGCTTCAAGCAAAAGAGTATCTCTCTCACTTTAAAAAAGGTGGAGAAAAAAAGGAGGTCCTCCAAAACTAAAAAGTCACCAATAAAAAGACCGTCAATATTGCAGTCATAGGAGGAATTGCTTTCCTCCTTTTTGTTGGTTTCTTGGGATCTATTCGTGCTATCACACTATCAAATAAAGTAGGGGCACTACAAGCTCAAGTCGAGGCTACAAAAAAACAAAAGGCACAGCCTGTGGAATCTAGTAGAAAATATGACTACAAACTCCAGTATTACTTGAATGACTATATCTATGCTTACTTCACCCTCCCACAAGAAGGAGATAAACAACAAGCTCAAGTGGAATACTTAAACAGCTTTTACAACTTCATTCCTGATGTGAAAGCTCAAGGTCAAGTTCGAAATCCTAGTGAGCTTCTCTTTTCTCAGTTAGTGACTGTAGAAGGGAAGGTTGCGACCTATAAGATCAAATACAAGGAAACTATCCGTCGGGATAATAACACGGAAGAAAAAGAAATTGTGACAGGTTTCAATATTCCATTTGATGAAAAAGATGGGAAATACTATATCTCCGGCCTTCCTTGGTTTTCTGCTATTGAATCCTCACAAGCTGGACACTTTAGCGAAGACGATCAGCTTCAATTAACCGCTAACGATCATTTTTCAGACAGCGAGCGAAAGAAGGTGGAAAAGTTTCTCAAGGTCTTCTTTACCAACTATACTACTAATCAAGATAACCTTAATCTGATTGCTAAGGATGTGGATATTATAGCCAATACCACCTTCAAAACAATTGATTATACCTATCTAAAAAAAGACGGTCAAAATCTAATCGCATATGTCCAAGCAACCTTTGAGGTCGGAGGGACCACTCATTCAGAAAACTTCACCTTTACCCTCTCAGAAAAAGAAAAGACCTACTATGTCACAAAACTAGAACACACCATTCCACTAAATTATGCAAATGATAAAGAATAGGAGAACTCTATGAATACAGACAATCTACGAACCTTCCTCCAGGGCGATGGAATTTGATCCTAACAGCCATTGCCGTGCTCTTAGCGATCAAGGCTTTAGCGGAATAGCTCCTGGCTTCAACTTTTCTCTGTCGTTGGTTTCTATGCCGTTATTGTTTCAATTGCGAAAGGACAAGATATCCTAAAAGCAGTCGGCTGGTTCCTACGACTCTTCGGTATTGAATCAGGACTTTAAATATGAATGAAGAAAGACTTTATGATTACAGTAAGGGTCTAAATGCTCCTTTATTGGATCCAAGAAATTAAGACAAAAAAAGGGCACTAGACTATGGTACTTTTGCGACACCTATGCAGTTGTCCTTTTTCATTGTCTTTTATCATCGTCTTTGTGGCCATGTTACTCTTTGGAGGATTTATCTTTGTGCCACTCGCAAAAATCACTCACTCAATTTCTCTCTTGCTCTATTGGTATCTCCCTTACAAATTGGCTAAGTTCTATACTGAATACGAGCCTCACGGTAAGAAGATGCACATCTTTATTGGAGATTATTTAGTTTACTTCTGGGACTTTAAGCTAAACAAAAAAGCTATCTACCATGAAGATCGGATAGAGCCAGTAGAAGAAATTGTCTTTGAAAAAACAAATCTATAGAAAAGGAGGACCTATGAGTATTACTTTAACCTATCCTATTAGGGAAACACATGAAAATCTAGCTCTCAAAAAGATCAAACCGTCATTGCTTATTATCGTATTCCCAATACTCCCTATCACAATTACGGATGATGAAAAAAAGAGCAAACACAAAAATCACGGTTGCTCAAATGATGAAGAAACTCCAGAAAAACAAATTCTTTGAAATATCTCTGATCCCTAAAGACTATCTCTTAGAAGAGAAAATGCGGGACTTTTCAGATGCTCTTGCGGATGACAGCCGAGAACTGGGAGAAGAACTCCTTCTTTATACGGTTGATCGTCTCACGGATGAAATGGAGATTCCTTATCAGTTTGATTGGGTCGTTGGAGTGACCTTACGCAAACAAAAATCATGGAGCTACCGTCAAAGACTTGGCCTATGAGAGCTTTAATGAGTTCACCGAAAAAATCGCAAAAGGTCTTGGCTATGAATATGAATTAAGTCCCACTTGGTATGAAGACTACAAAAGTGATGAATTCACTATTTTCCAAGCCTTCTCTGTCCTTCGGGCAAAACGGTTATCCAATGAAGAACTCTTTTATTACCAGCGGATGCAGTACCTTCGCTATATCCCTCACTACAAGAAGGAGGTACTCGCTAATCGTGCTCAATTCAATATCACAGACACCTTAATCAAAGTTCTAAAAGGTGGTTTTCTTAAGCTAGAAAGCCCTTATGGATCTTCTTTTGTGACTATTCTTCCTGTAGGTAAATTTCCTGTTCAATTCAATGGTTTTCACTTGGGCGAATTTATCCAACGCTTAAACTTTCCCGTTGAGCTACGAATCAAGGCAGAATTCATTGATACAGGTAAAATCAAGGGTCGAATGGGACGTTCGAATACACGTTACAGAAACATCATGGAAGAGGCAGAAAATACTGATACTGTCCAACAAGACGAGATTATCATGGGCTCTATCTCCCTAAAGGACTTAATGAAGAAAGTCGGAAATAAAGAAGATATCATCGAATATGGAGCCTATCTCATTGTCTCTGCTTCTAGTGTGAACCAACTCCGTCAAAGACGACAAGTGGTTTTAAACTATTTTGATGATATGGGCGTTGAAATCAGTGAGGCCTCTCAAGACGGACCTTATCTCTTTCAAGCGCTGCTCTATGGAGAAAACCTCCAAAAGAAAACTCGCACCTGGACACATATGGTCACAGCTCGTGGATTTTCAGAACTCATGCCCTTCACCAATACCTCTTCTGGAAACCGAATTGGTTGGTATATTGGCCGAGTAGATAACTGGACAGGTCGTTGGGACAATATCGCTAAAGCTATTGATTCCTCAAAGAACATTGTCCTCTACAATGCGACAGTGGGAAATAAAGAAGATATAGCTGGAAAGATTACCAAGAACCCGCATATCATCATCACGGGTGCAACAGGTCAAGGAAAATCTTTCCTCGCTCAGATCATCTTTTTAAGTGTGGCTTTACAAAATGTTAAAACCCTTTATATCGACCCTAAACGTGAACTTAGAAATCACTACCAAGAAGTGATCAACTCACCTGAATTCGCACGTCTCTATCCTGAACGCAAGAAACAGATTGAGAACTTTAACTTTGTAACACTGGATAGCTCGCTTCCATCAAACCACGGAGTATTAGATCCGATTGTCGTTCTGGATAAAGAACAAGCTGTAGAGGTCGCAAAAAACATGCTTGAGTTTCTACTACAAGCTGTAGATGATGTCACGATGGATCAAAAAACAGCTATCACAGAAGCTATTAATGCGATTGTGGAGAAACGAGTCGCTGGCGAGAAGGTCGGATTTAAACACGTCCTAAAAGTACTTAGAGACTCTCCTTCCTCTGAAATTGCTTCGGTTGGTCGTTATCTGACTTCAATTGTCACAAACTCTATTTTGGAACTAGCCTTTTCAGATGGGTACCACTCAAGGACTTAACTATGAATCACGAGTGACCATCCTAGAGGTCAATAACCTCAAACTACCAAAAGGACGATTCCACAAAAATTTCAGATCATGAACGCAATTCTATTGCCCTCATGTTTGCGCTTGGTGCCTTCTGTACCCACTTTGGAGAACGAAATGAAAATGAAGATACCATTGAGTTCTTTGATGAAGCATGGATTCTTATGAAGTCCGCAGAAGGAAAAGCCGTTATCAAAAATATGCGTCGGATTGGACGCTCCAAAAACAATACCTTGGCACTGATTACGCAATCTGTACATGATGCAGAAAATGACGATGATACAACGGGATTTGGGACCATCTTTGCTTTCTATGAAAAGTCTGAACGAGAAGATATCTTGAAACACGTCAATCTAGAAGTCACTGAAAGTAATCTCGAATGGATTGACAATATGATCTCTGGCCAATGCCTATACTATGACGTCTATGGCAATCTCAATATGATTTCCGTACATAACATCTTTGAAGATATTGATATGCTTCTAAAACCAATGAAAGCTACGGTATCATCAAGCCTTGAAAATAAATATGCTAGTTAGGAGGTGAATCCATGCAAGAAGCTTTTGACAAACTAAGGGAGTCGATATCTTCTCTCTCAAGTCCTATATGGAGCCAACTGGATTTGCTTCTTTTAACGGGGCTTGGGTACTGATTAATGAACTTTTCGTCAACTTCTTCTTTTTCATTCTAAACGCAGTGGTGGGCTTCTTTTCTTTGCTGATTCGAATTCTTGAAAAGATTGATCTCTACTCTAGCTATAAGAATTATGTATTTAATGGAGCGATGAATATCTGGAAAGGATTTATCGGTTCAAATTCTGGCGGAGTCGCAAAACAATCACTCGTTTCAATGTTGCTTCTGATTCTAGCTTTCTATCTCTTTTACCAGTTTTTCTTTTCGAAAGGAGCTTTTTCAAGGACTCTCCTTCATGTCTTCCTGGTACTCATCCTTGGCTTTGGTTATTTTGGAACAATCGCTGGAACATCAGGTGGTCTGTATCTATTAGATACCATTAACCATGTCTCTCAAGATGTCACTAAAAATATCACGAATATCAAGGTGGAGTATGGCAATAATAAATCCATTAAAATTGGTGATTCCATGGCAGATAGCTATATAGCAGAAACCTCTTATAAAGCTTACGTTTTCGTCAATACTGGACAAGAAAATGGGAAATATAAGAATAGCCAAGATGGGAAACAAGAAACTTTTGATGATAGTATGGTACTAGGAACAGGCGATAAGAATGGAAACTTTAAAGCAGTTAAGTCTAAAGATCGCAATAAATATCTAGATGAACTAGGAAATGGAGCCAATGATGATGGTGAAAAGAACCGTTGGGTTTCAGCTATGCCAGATTTCATCTTTACTCGTATGTTTTATGTGATCTTCAAAATCTGTGAAGCCTTTGTATTAGCTATACCCGTTATCTTGATTCAGATGTTAAACGTCATTGCTCAGACACTAGTCCTGATGATGATCCTGCTCTTTCCAATTGTACTATTAATGTCCTTCGTACCAAGAATGCAAGATTTGATTTTTGGAGTTCTGAAAAGTCATGTTTGGAGGGCTGCTTTTTCCAGCTATCACGAGTCTATTAACGCTTTTAGTCTTTTATATTGAAAAAATGATCGAAAATATTGTCATTACAGGTTTTGATGGCATCCTTAAAACTCTTCCATCCTTGATCATCTTTGGCCTTGTCTTTAAACTACTCATTTCAGTTGTATCAAAAGGACTTGTATACTTCCTTCTATGGAAATACAAAGCTGAACTGATTCAATTCATTCTTGGATCTAAAGCACGAATGGTTGCGAATGATATTGGAAACAAAGTTGAAAAAGGGGTCACAAAGACCAGAGAGGTGGCTTCACAAGTACCATCGAGAAGTCTTTCATCTGCTCAACACCTTGGGAACTTTGCCTTAGCAGGTGCTGGTTTTGGAGCTGGAATGATGATGAATGCCAAGAGTCACTTCCAAAATGTTGGTTCTTTCTTTACCAATAAAGAATCAGAACACCAACCTGATGAAGTGCTCCCAACAGAAACACTTGAGACTCCAATAAGTCCAGATGCTCCAGAACCAAATATTCCAAAAATAAAGGCAACGCTAGAAGGGGTTAAACCAGTTGAAGAAAAAACACCAACTCCTTCAATGGAATCCTCAATCACAGTGGAGCCAACACCAAGTTCAAACGAGGAATTCCAAACTCTTAAAGAAGAATGGATTTCTCCATTTAAACAGCTCCGCATTAATAGTATTGAGCACAAATTAGAGGAATATAAAGAACCTCAAGCCATGTACAAAGCCCAAGGATCGAATGCCTTCACTCGTGCTTATAGGAGAACCATGACACGAGATGATAAATTGAGAGCCAATATTGAACGAAGAGACCGATTAACAGAACGCTTAAAACAACTTAGAGGAGAATGATATGAATACCAAGATACGTTCAAGAACTGCTTTTCCAAGAGTTCTTGAAGAAACTCTTTATCAAGCCTACCAAGAAGGAAAACGCTCAGTCGATTTCCTTCTTTTATTTCCAGTCTCAGAACAAGAAAGAGACCAAATCATCCTACAGGCTAAGTCCTATTCAGTCGTTTTAGATGCAAAATGGCGTTTTGGGACTGTTCTGTTCACTGCTTATATAAGACATTAACTAGAAAGGAGATTCGATGAAAAAACTAAAATGGTTTCTATTAGCCGGTCTCATTCCTCTCTTTCTACCGGTCCTCATTATCATTATCCTTATGGGGGCTGTCGGAGGTGGTGGAACGAATGGCTCACCCCAATCCCAAAATGGAGTGACTTATGCGGATCACTGGTCAGATGGAGATCCCTATACTCACAACCTACTGGTTCATCGCTTCGGTATTACAGCAGAGCAATTAGACGGCTTTTTAGATACGTTAGGAATCTCCTATGATAAGAACCGAATTAATGGAAAAAAGCTCCTCGAATGGGAAGCTAAATCTAATCTTGATGTTCGTGGAATCGTTGCGATCGCACTGAATGAAAGTTCCCTTGGAACTGCTGGAGTAGCCACTAATCCTGGTGCCAATATGTTTGGTTTTGGGGCCTTTGATTCCAATCCAGAATATGCCAATAACTTTAATGACGAGGTTGCGGTTGTCGGACTAACCCAACAAACCATCATTGGAAATAAAAACCAAACCTTCAAAATTCAAGATGACAAGGCAAAAAAGTTTGCGAATGGAACACTCAATCCAGCAACTGATGGTGGAGTCTATTTCACAGATACCACAGGATCAGGGAAAAGACGTGCAGAAACCATGCAAAAACTGGATGCCTTCATTGATGAACATGGAGGAACTCCAAAAGCTCCTGAACAAACTACAGGAAAAACTAGAGATGGTGGAGGAGTAACTTCAAACGATATCCCTGTTGGTTACAGTCTGACAACAGCTATTGATACCGCAGGATATATCACTAGTACCTATCCTTGGGGACAATGTACCTGGTATGTCTTCAACCGTGGAAAACAAGTCGGAGTTAACTTTGATCCATTTATGGGAAATGGTGGACAATGGATGAATAAGCCAGGATTCACAACAACCCATACACCAACAGAACACTCTGCTCTATCATTTAGCCCTGGACAAGCTGGAGCTGACCCAATATACGGACACATTTCATTTGTGGAACAGGTCAAATCAGATGGTTCAATCCTCGTCTCAGAGTGTAATGTAAAAGGACTAGGGATCATTAGTTACCGCACATTTGATGCAGAAACTGCCAAACAATTTACATACGTTATAGGACATTAGAAAGGATAATTATATGGATACACTACAACAAGTAAAACTAGATAAAATCGAAAATCTATTACAGGTTCTGGTAAATCTTCTGGATAAAAGATCAGATACTAATCAGTTAGAAATCATGACCCAAAAGGAAGTCCTCAAAGAACTGAATATTTCCCCTAATACACTCAAAAGTTGGGAACGTAAAGGACTGCCACGATTGGAGCCACCAATCGAAGGGACCCGAACAGTGTATTATAAACGTGGGGATATTCTTAAATTCTTGACCATCTGAGGTAAACTAAATGCAAATTGAGACAATAGAAAGAAACAATAAGAAAGTTCTTAAGAAAATCAAAAAAAGATGGTTCTATAACTTATTCTATGAAAGGAGCTTATTTAGGAACTGATAAAAACAGGAAAACAAGTTACAACTACCATATCGGCTCCAACACTAAAAGCCTTAGATCGCAAATATTTAGAGACTAAAAGAAAATTTGAAGAAAATGATTCTACTCGAAAAGAAACCCTATCTGTCGGTACTATAAAAGAACTGTCGGAATTTTGGTATGATAGTTATAAATCTTGGGTATCATCTGATAATACTAGAAATAGAGTAAGGGGATATTTGGATACATATATCCTCCCAAAAATTTGAGTGATTATAAAATAGATTCTATTGAATCTACTGAAGTTCAAAAATGGGTTGATCAGTTAGCAGAAAAGGCTCGAATAGAAATAAATAAGGGAAAACGTAAGGCAGATAAAGGAAAGGCATCTGATTATGGCGCAGTCGTTCATAAACTAAAAGATATTCTTGATTTCGGAATGGTACACTTTAATCTAAAGAATAATCCCGCAAAACAAGTCAGGATACCACCCAAGCCTAAAGCACCTCAAAAATCGAATTCAAGTTCTACATGAAAAAGATATCGCTATATGGTTGAATTATTTAGATACGCTCCCAAACTCAAGAGCCAACAGGCGCTTTAAACTTATTTGTAATACTCTTTTAGCTTCTGCCTTACGAATTAATGAACTATTAGCATTGGAAGTTGATGACTTACTTTTCGAATCATCAGAAATTAACGTAAATAAAACTCTTATGTGGAGGAGAGGAGACAAAACCTTAGGTACTAAAGGTAAGGTTATTTGTAAAAATTCTGCGAAAACTGATTCAGGAAATCGTAAAGTATCAGTACCTATTACCATTATTCAAGAACTTAAAGATTTTTAACAATGAAATGAATAATTACTTTGAAAAACATGGGCTTCCAAAAATCTAAGTTGATATTTCCCACTATCTATGGAAATTACATGACTGATCGAAATGAGCGAGCTACTCTTATTAAACGATTAAAAGAGTTAGGTTTACCTGATTATGGTTTTCACTTATTCCGCCATACTCATGCATCTTTAATGCTCAACTCTGGAGCAAATTGGAAAGAACTACAAGAACGTATGGGGCACAGATCTATTTCAACCACAATGGATATCTACGCAGAATTAGATCCCTAACCGAAAGAATGAAGCAGTCGATATTTTAATGGAACGACTTTCACAAATAAAAGGTAAAAACTAACAGTCATTTAAAAACTCTACCTTTTTCATAAACAGTCATAAAGTCTACTAAAAATAAGCTTTTTAAATGTATAAGTTGATTTTTTTCCGAAGTGAAATAGGGATTCAAAAACGAATCAATACTTAAGAAAAAAACGTTGATTTTGTACTGATCCCAAAAAGTTAGACCGAAAAATCTAACTCTTGGGCTTCAGTTCAATTATAGCTGAGGGATTTTTGCTTTAGAAAGAAATATTTAAAATGATGTCAAAAATAGTTGACATTTCATTTTCGAAAGAATATACTATAGTCAAATATATGCGACATAAATTAAAAAGGAAGAAGCATGAATCGTGTAAAAGAATTCCGTAAGGAACTGGGAAAGTCCCAACTCGAACTCGCAAAGGATATCGGTGTCTCGAGGCAAACCATCAACATGATTGAAAACGACAAGTACAATCCTACCCTGGAACTCTGTCTCAATCTCGCTCGAAGCCTCCAGACTGACCTCAACAGTCTCTTTTGGGAAGATGAATTTTAAAAAGGAGAAAAAATGAAAAAAGAAACCTTCACTGAAAAACTGATCAAACGCACATATGGTATTTCTGGACCTCTTGACGAACACAAACGACGTGAAGCTGATCGTATCGGTAATCAGGTCTTTATCGTCCTCTTTTACCTGATGATATTTGGCAATTTCATTCCACTTGTTCTTGCCAATAAATATCCAGAAATAGTTGCTATTGGTTATCCTCTGGTGATATTTGGGATTTCCATGATAACCGCTTTCTATGTGCTTTCTCAAATCAAGAAAACAGGTATCACAGCCATCGATCCTGATATGTTGAACAAAAAAGAAAAGAAACAGTTACGTTATCCTGGTCTGAAAGCAGGTCTAATATATGGGCTAATCATGTTGTTTGGAATCCCACTTCTTAATGTCTTGACGGATGATAGTAAGAGTTATCTTAGTTCTCTGTTAAATACAAGACATTTTGTGACAACTATCGTAGTAGCTTTATTCTTCGGAGTGACCATGCAGAGCGGTGTCGCTCTCCGCATTCAAAAAGCCAAAAAAGATCAAGATGACGATTAGGAGGAAGCTTATGAAATCGTTAGTAACTTTACTTACCTATCATCTTTTATTTGCTTCTCTACTCACCTACATTATTGTTTCAGGAAGCTTGCCAATCTACGATATAGTCCTCCTTCCAGTCTTTCTTCCGGCACTCAACAAAGGACTGACTTATCTAAAGATAGACTCCCAGAAAACTCGCATACTTAACTTAGCACTATGCTTTATGATTATATCCTTACCACAATTGACGGTCATTTCAAGCAATTGGAAATATTATTTACTATTAACTATTGCTAGCCTTTTCTTCTATCATTTATCTTTATTATCTCTATCAATTCGTAAAAAGAAACAAAAGTAACATTGTCATTTAGGAGAAATCATCCATGAAAAAGAAGACTTAACAACTCGCTTACTTCGAAATCTATTTCATATACAGGGGCCTTTTGACGAATGCCGTCAAGAGGTTATCTACAAGGCTTGCGCCCGTTCCATGGTCCAAATCTTTACTCTTCCTTCTTTCTCTTCCTGTTCTATATTTTTGTTCGGACGCTTTATAGAAATTGTTCGAACGGTTATGCCCCACATCTATTTTGGGCTCATTCTTTTCATGACTATAAAAACCCAAAGAGCCGTCAAAGAGCTTCATCTTGAAAAGGATGACAAATCAGAAATCATCTACAAAACCTACAGCAAACACCAAATAAAAGTTCGTAGTTGGTTGGTATTTATAAGTATTGAGATTGGCTTATTTGCTCTGTTGCTCTTTCACAAACTCTTCGTTCAGCAGATGCCCCTTTCAACTTTCTTGGAAAAAATCATCCAAACAGAGATAATGATTCCCTTTACTGGTATTTGGTCTTAGTATTGGAGCCGTCTTTGGGACTATGACTTATTGTTTTTTATCCGAACATGAAGATCAGTAGGAGAGAGCAGAACAAATTGATTGTATATGTTATCGATAGAATCTCTCTGGCCTAGGGGTTTAAATACCGCATATATTCTACTAATGCATAGAAAAGGATTGTTAAGCAAAGCAATGTCTTTAGCCAAATGAGAAGGTTTAAGACCGGAAACTGCAGATTGCCTTGGCTATTTTCAATGAAGTAGTTGTCATGATTGTTGGAAGTTTTGTCCTTGTTTTCTGAGTGCATGGATCTGAACCTTATCCTCCTCTGTTAATTTCATAACAAAAATGCCCCAACAGTTAGATTTTTTCTGTCTAACTGTTGGGGTGCAGTTCATTTAAAAGTGTTTTTTCTTTATTTAAATTTCAAAGTAGTGCAATAAAAACCAACCGAAGCATTTTAGGCTAGGAAGTTAAGTGATTCTGTGGGAAACTGAGTCATAAGAATAAATCTCTTTCTAGAAATGTTCAGCAACTCTATTATAACGGCTCTATTTCTTTTTTATTGACACAACTTATTTTTACGCTACCGTGAAATGATTATTAATATAATTATATAAAATTTAAAAAAATATGGTGAGGTATTATTGCATGAAAAAAATATTTTAATAAAATTTGGAATTATTTTTGGATTCACTACATCTTAAATAAACCGATAAAAATACTCTGGTCTAAAAGGCAATAAGATGGATTATGAGTCATGGGATGAAATTGCGCCATATAGGGCAAAAAATTTCTAAAACCTCTTATGAAAAATATGAGTGACAAAGAACGTGAGAAATATACTGAGAGAGTTCAAGAATTCGCTCATAGATATATAAATGTATCTCCAAAGAAGTATGTTCCAAATAGTAACAACAAATATACTCCAGAGTATTCAATCTGTCATTTCTCAGAAGCATTAAATAAAGATTTAAGAAAAGATTTACGAAATGAAGAAGCTTGTGAATATAGTAATGCAATTAAAAAAATATAGTTTAATGAATGATATAGTTGTGTATAGAGGTATAGATGATTCAGTTCTGAATCAAACTAAAGAAGTAGCTCTGTTTATTAATGACGTTGATATGTATGAAAAGGGGTTTTTGCATACATCGCTCACAAAAGCAACCATTCAAAAAAACGGAACGTATTTTGAGAATTTTATTGCCAAAGGGACATGTGCCTTCTATGCTGGAAATGTGAATGGAGAGATTGAGTCTTTCCAGGAAGTAGTGGTTCAACGGGAGCAAAGTTAAGAATTCTTGGAGAAGATGAGATTTATATTAATTGTCTTTTAATTGATACAGAATGATTATTTTAATTTGATCTAAAGAGATTTCAATAGTAGATTATTTTCACACTTACCGTTAGAAGCAATTCACCACTTTTTTTTATGATGTCATCCGATTTTTAGAGTTCTTAAGTTTAGGAAGTGTGTTTAGAGCTGATTTAGTACAATTTAAAGACTTGCTAATATATTTATATTTCAAACTAAGTAATAAGAAAAGATTGTAAAGGTTTATAGTCAGTTAAAATTTAAAAATAATTTCTGTACTAATAAATTTTAAGTAAAGCCTGAGTCTCTACCTTTTTCTCTACCTATTTTTCAAAAAAACAGTAAAGAATGCCGATATAATAAGCTTTATAAAGGGACTATTTAACTTTTACAGAGGTGAAATAGGGGTTCACTACACGTCAATAGATGTTAGAAACCTTGATTTTAAGCGATTCTTGAAATTCTAAATTTCACTACATTGCAATATAAATCAACCGAATCACTACCTTTTTCACTACCTTTTTTGAAATAAGAATAATGATTCGGATATATAAAAAGAAGAGGAACTTTATTGTGAAGCTCCTCTTTTTGTTATGTGTTCTTTTTCTCACAGATCGTATGACCTGGTTTGACACAGTTGGATTTCAGGTACTTTCAGTTTAGCTTTATATCAACCATCATCAAAATCCAACTATTTTCTTATTTTAAAAAATATGAATAAGTTTGATTGAATGAGGGAATTTCTTTAAATTTTTTCTTAGCACCTATAAGTTAATAATACTATTCTTTAAATTATAGTTTATAATTATCTGATGTTTCAATGACCACAAAACAAAGTACAGCGAATCACTTCCTTTAGTCAAACATATAACTGAACAACATTGTTTATCTTCCTGCACTTTCATATTTTTCAATCCTTTTTCTAAAAATTGTACGACTGATAATAATCAAAAACTGTAAAAACTATTTGATAGAAAAATAGGTTCAATGTATCTTTCCCTAAAAATATTAATACTGCAGGATTGGCAATTAATAAATTGGGAACAAATAACATAGTGATCAATCTGTTAATACCTGTAAAAATATTATATGGATACTTAGAAATTCCAATATAATTCAAAAATACATCTACTTTTTGAAAATTTAGTTGGGAACCAAAAATGAACTAATCGTTATTAGAAACCAAATTGAATAATATATAATACAACCACACATTAAAGAAAGGATATAAAAATAATATTTTTTTAATGAATTTAAATGTACATTTAAATTTCCATAACTTATAAAAATGATCGCAAGACCAAAAAGTATTCACGAATTGAACTAAATTAAATGATCTAAAAATATAGAACAACTGAGTATCAAACGGCCTCAATAAAATTTGATCCAAGTTACCACTCAAAAATATCTGATTCTAAAAATTCCCATACTTCTAATTAACAATCCCATCATAACTCCATCTACAATAGTGTAGGAACCTACCAAAAAAATAAAATTTGATAATAGTCCCAACCATTAAAAAGAGTCTATGTTTAAGAAAAATCAATCTAAAAATACAATAGGTAAACCAATCCACAGTATCGACGAAAAATAGACCACAAAAGAAGTCAAAATGAAAATTCATATCAGATTTAAAACCAAAATGAAGTAGCCTAAAAATTACTTTTTTATTCTAAACATTTTATCCTCCCACATTTGAGAAGTGCTCCATCCCTTTTCTCAATATGAATCTTGATATAATATAAAAAAATGATGCACCAAATCAATTGAATACAAATAATTCTCAAATAGTCTATTAATTTATATGTATCATTACTAAACATCTGAAGCGGTTCATATACTAAGTATTTAAAAAGGTAATACATCTAAAAACAGACGAAAAATTATTTGAAAAACTTAAAGGCAATAATATTCCTGATAAAAACTGAATTACTATTTCTTTAACAGTAAGGACAAAAAAATATTTTTCTAACCAAAAAGAAAGCATACCTACACAACATGATATTAAAAAAACCATAGAACCATAGATAGAATAATTGCAATACTTCCTAAAATAAGAATTTCAATGGTTAATAACTCATTCTTGTAATAAACACTGGAGAATAAAAATGACAGGAATGATGATAAATAATAAAATGAGCAAGCCTATCTCCAAGCATTTTACAAAAAATAATACTTATAAAAAGTAACAGGTTTTATTAATATGCTAAAAAAATTTCCTGAATGAACATCGTCATTGATTTCCCAATCAACTGGATAAAAAAACAAAAATATGAAAAATTATAGTCCCCAAATAGTATTGAACCATTGAGGTAAAATCATATCCTGCTATATTTATCTGGTTACTCTGATATATATACGTCCATAAAAATACTGATATCATAATTTGTATACTTGCCTGTAACATTAACAATAGTACACTTGATTTATAGTTCAAAAATAGATCGAAAATGATATCAGAATAATAGACATTTCTTTTTTTCAATTGTGCTCCTTTTTGTAAAAATAGTTTTGTAAAATAATTTCTTCTAAAGAAAGATTTGATATTTCAAAATCTTCTATATCTACAAGCTTATTGATTGATTCTAATGTCTCAAAGACAAAATCTCTAGGTATTTTTAGTATACATTCCGATTTTGTTTGAGAAATGACTACTACTCCTTTAACAGAGCATAACTCTGGTACCAAATCTAATGTCATTTTTATCTTTAAATATTTAAAAATCAGAAAAATTTAGATAAAAATAACATCCATTGACTCCTGCAAAATAATTTTTTTCCTTTGTCAATGACGATTAATTCGTCACAAACAGACGAAATATCATCCATATCATGACTCGTTAAAATAATAGTAGTATGACATTCTTCATTCATTTTCTTTAAAAATGTTCTGATATCTTTTTTAGACTGTATATCTAACCCTATAGTAGGCTCGTCTAAAAATAATATTTCCGGACTTGTTAAAGATGCCGCGATAAACTCCATTTTCATTTTTTGTCCAAGAGAGAGGGTCCGGACCTGCTGGTAAAGCTGATCTTTTACATTCAACAAATTGCTTAATTCCTGAATTCGTTCTTGTAAAATCGCTGGTTCTACTCTCATATAAAGTACCAATCAATTGAAAATAATCCATAGCCGAAACATCTTGAAATAACTGTAATTTATTTCCTACTACTATTGAAATTTTTTTTCTAAAATTTATACTTCTTTTAAATGGAATTTCTCCATTCACTTCTAATTTTCCGGAACTAGGATAAAGAGTCCCAGTCAACATTTTAATCGTTGTGGATTTACCAGCTCCATTACTCCCAATAAAGCCAACTATACTCCCTCTTAATCGTAAAACTAATATCTTGAACAGCTCGAATCGTTATTTGATTACGTTTCAAAAAAATCTCTTGATAAATGGGAGTCTTGAATCAAAAATTATAAAAATTTTTTAGATAAATTCTGAGCATTAATAACTATTTCACTCATATATCTCTCCTTTCGATAAAAATATATTTACTTTGTACTTTTTCCATACTTTTACCAAAAATGCTAAAGATTGAGCTAAAATCTTCGGGATGGGTAAAAATAATATTTGTCTTTAAAAAGTTTCTCAAAAACCTTCAAGGCGATTATTGAAATCATTAAATTTTTGTATTGTCTAGCTGGTTGAATGTCTCTTTAATATCCATAAACTTTCTCCGTGATTCTTTATTTCACTTTTATAAATAGAAGAGTGTCTATATATTTATAGATTCTCAAGAACTTGCATTTTATCAAGTATAAGTAGAATAGTATGTAAGGGTTTACATATTCATATTATATGATTGTTTAAGGAATCCGTCAATTTTTCCACATTATTATATGACAAAATGTATTTTTTTAAAAATGCAAAAATCTATGAGCAAGATGTTTGACTTCCTTTTTAAAGTATATATACTTATATTAACCTTAGAAAAGAAAAAAATGTTTGAACAGATATTCAATAATAATTACTTTTTAAAATTAAAAATTGAACTTTAAATTTTTTTATCTTTTTATATTATTGAGTAACCTAAATTGCCCAATTTGTAAAATTTAGCTAGACAAAAAGACATCCAAGAGAAATTTCTTAAAATGTCTGTAAACGTTGATATAAGCGTGTTGATTAACGTTTTGATAATTGTGATGCTTTTACGAGCTTTCTTAAGACCTGGTTTAATAAGGTTTTGATTTAGTTGATTTCAAAATAGATTAATATCAATATTCTATAGTTTTCAACTGACTTTTTATTTCAAAAATTTGTATAAGTTTTTATTGAATGAGGGAAATTTCAAGTAAACAACTTAGCTGTTATTACCCTCGAATAGAGTTTCCCACTGAGTAATTGATAATGGGAGTATGCTTTTATTTTTCTTGTAAAAATCTAATAGGTCATCATTAGCTATTCGAACCACATTGTCAATCTGATTTAGATTGATTATTTTTAGGTGCATACAAACATACTATATACCCATCCTCAACATATCGATTGAATTCTAAAGCATCCAATTCCTTAGCTTTTTCCCCTTTACTTGAAGCACCGCTTTTCTAGGATTACAAAACATCCCTAGAAATCATCTCACACTCGATCTTAATTGTAGTGGATTTATTTGCTATTGAATTAGACAGAACATAGTAGTTCTCTTTTATTTGTAAATAAGATATTACAAGTTCCTCTAAGTCAAAATCTGGTAGATTATCCAAAAAGGTTACCCTCTTGTGGAATAACCTTATAATATTTACTGCTTTGATAATTGATTAAAAATTGTTTTCGAATACTCAATTATTATTCCATCACGAATTCTTTCAACAGTACCCCTCGAGGTCTATTGAAAGACGATTTAATTTGGCCAGGTACTTGCATTCCAAAAATTATAAGCTTCAACTGGTAAGACTGCTCCAATATCCAACCGTTTATCACATACTACTTCAACAGGCGACTTAACTCTACAAATCCAGTAACCACCATCCAGATCTCTTGTCCAGAATAAGTCGTCTACTTTTGCATCCCTAAAAACGTTAATTGCTGGGTTAGCTCTTCCAGATAATTCTTTAACCCTTTGATAATACTTTTGAAAACTATCATGATAGAGATCTTCACTCTGACTACTCCACCCAATAGCAACATACTGTTTTTACCATTTAAACAGAAATCCACCAATCCCTGCCTGGAGTCAGTCCCAGTCTTCAAATGTAATCTCACTACATTATCCATAAATTTTTACCTCATCAAAGGATATAATTACAGTATAGTATATCATAAATAACGACTAAAATCTTGACTTTCCGAAAAAATTAGTGTTTTCCGGAAAGTTGAGTAATGTAAAAAGATGTGTATGAAAACTTTAATTTAAGATTTAATCATTTGTCAAATTAAGCTAGACAAAGAAAACCTCTAGC
>BNJU01002612.1_pt1 | contig 70407 bp, 107 predicted proteins | sample 8539281 | NCBI WGS metagenome assembly BNJU01 (sample SAMD00202456, study PRJDB9452) | human saliva metagenome | isolation source: human saliva | place: Japan | reverse complement strand
GAATAAATGAGATATAAAAAAAGAACGGTTTCTATATTTTTAGGGTTGGTGGAAATTTTCCACCAACCCTATTTTAGTGTATACAAAAAGGCCAACATCCATTATATTAAAAAGCGCCTAAACCTAAAAACAAAAGAATGATGACCATATGAACAATATACTAGAAGCTACACTACAAATCAAAGATAAAAAACATTATTTGGGATAATAATGTTCAAGAGAAGATATTTAAAAATAGAAAATCTTTATTTTTATTCAGCTACATATACGCATAAACCAGAATTTTGTACCGTTTGTGGGTGCGTTAGCCAAAATAACAATATCGTTAAAAACGGGACGAAAAACATCTCGTATCACTCTCTGTTCTGTTTCAGGCCTTCCGGCCTACTTTAAATCTACGCAAGCAGAGATTTCTCTGTAGAGAATGTGGTTCTTCATTTACTGCAGATACTAGTCGAATTGTAGAAAAAAATACTGTCATATCTCGAAACGATTAAAAAAATGAAATTAAAGGCAAAAATAAGTGAAACAGTATCTGAAACATATATTGCCAAAAGAAACAAATGTTTCAATTCATACCGTTAGACGTATCATAGATGATACAGCACGATTATTAAACGATTAAACCATTACATGATTTACCCTGAGCATTTGTGTTTTGATGAATTTAAATCCGTCAAATCTTCCGATAGTAATATGAGCTTCATTATTTGTGATAGCACTACACACAAGTTGGTCGATGTTGTACGAGATAGAAAATCTTACAGTTTGAAAACAATATTTTTCATCGTTTTGAGCCTAAGACTAGATTAAAGGTGAAAACTATCTCCATCGATATGTACTTACCGTACATTCAATTAATAAAAGAAATGTTTCTAACGCAAAAATTATCATTGATCCTTTTCACATTGTACAAGCCTTTGAAATAGAGAATTAAATCGAACTCGGGTACGTATCATGAATCAGCATCGTTATAAAAAATCCTAAATTATATCGAAAGTTAAAACATTATTGGAAGTTAATTTTAAAGAACCCTAATGAACTTCAGAACTATAAATATAATCGTTATAAGCTTTTTGAAAGCTTCATAACAAGTAAAGGAATCGTAGATTATATCTTAGAAAACAATCCATCTCTAAAAAAATGATTATGAGGTTGTACATTCACCTCGTGAATGTATACAGGATAGAGATTATATAGAATTCAAGGAAACGATTGAAGCAGCTACGCAATTAGACCTATCTCCTGGTTTAAAAAAAGAGTATTAAAGACTCTTATGACTTACTTGCCATATATTCAAAAATACTTGTGAGTATCCAACTAGAACAAATGGCCCTATTGAAGGAATAAACAATAAAATAAAAGTGCTTTAAAAAGAAATGCCTACGGCTTTAGAAACTATTACTATTTTAGAAATAGGATTATTTTAATAACAAAAATGTTTGGTCTAAAACAAAAGGAATTAAGCAACAATTAGTTGCTTAATCCCTTCCTAAATTTCTTCATCAACACTATTTGACAAAGAGCTCTTTTTAGTGCTCAAAATAGCACTCAATTTTAAATGGATTTGGTGTTCAAAAAAATATAATCAAATGCAACAAACTAATTTCATTTTTTTAATAGGCACAATTAATTTTTAGAAGATAGTACGAAAAAAATATTGACTGTTTTTCTTTAGAATGTGTAAAAATTTAGATAGATTATTTAAAGTGAGGTTTTTTTATCTTGTCTATATTAAAGAAGAAATTTAATAAGTTTAGTGTTCTATTGAATCTGGTATTAATAGCTATTATAGCTATTGGAGTGCTATTTTTTTCTTACCTAAGGAACATAAATCAGAAGTCAAATCGTCAATTAATATCGAAAGTATTGAAAAAGTGAATGAAGTTGTATTTTTGAATGCGGGAATTAATGAAATTATTTCTGAAACAAAAAAACAACTCAAGTTTTTGGGTTTGATGTGCCGTTCTCTAAAAAAAGCAGCATTAGTAATTTTAAATTATAACGCTAAATTTGGAATTAAAAAGTAGTGTAAAAGGTTGAACAAATAAGCGAAAAAGAATATAAGGTTATTGTTCCAAAATTGGAAGTAATTGGTGTTGAACTTTCAAAAAGATGATCCTTATGATTTATATGATAGTCATGGAGAGTTATTAAGTGGGACTACAGAAGATGTTGATACTGGGAAATTGGTCACAAACCAACTTTCTAGTGATAAACAAGCAGAGTATTTAGATAAATTTAAGAGTGAAATTAAAGAATCTGCAATCAATTATTATAAAACAATATTTTCTTCAATGGATTCTGAAGTAAAAGTAACTATAGAATTTACAGAATAATTTTTGAAATACAAAACCCTGACCATCTCTGGTCAGGGTTTTGTGTGGTTCTATAATTTTTAGGGTTGATGGAAATTTTCCACCAACCCTATTTTAGTGTATACAAAAAGGCCAACATCCATTATATTAAAAGCGCCTAAACCTAAAACAAAAGGATGATGACCATATGAACAATATACTAGAAGCTATACTACAAATCAAAGATGCACACAATGAAGGTGTTACATTCCATTTCTTAGAGAATATTAAAGAAGTATTGCGTGATGAGAGTGGGAAAGTAACTGGTGTAAAGGTTATTACAATGGAACTTGGTGAATCAGATGAAAGTGGAAGAAGATTAACGCATGAAGTGGCAGGTAGTGAACATATTATTCCATGTGATCTTGTCGTTGCAGCAATTGAACAAAAGTAGACTTTAGTGTTCTAGATGAAAGGTAAAAATTTGACTTTCGGTCAACATCAGAATACAATAGAAATAAATAATAACAGGTGATGCATATTTAGGTCCTCAATCTATCGCAACCGCAATTAAAGACGGGCGAGAAGTTGCGACAGAAGTACATGAATCGTTTAAAGAAAACATATAAATAACTTGTGGTGCCTTTTCGTTTTTTTACTGGGAAAAATTAAGGAACTATAGTTATAAATACTTAAAGATATTAACATATTAACATGCGTATATTTATAGGAAGATTAAATAGAAATATTTGATATTAGCAAGAATATCTACATCTTATAACATATAGGTATTAATATATTCATAAAAATATTAGGAGGAGAAATAATGAACAAGAAACTATTATCAGGCTTATGTGCAGCAGTACTCTTATCAGGTTTAGTAGGATGCGGACCTAAGGAGTCAAAACAAGATACCACAACAAGTACTTCTACAATAGAAACAAAAAATAACACAACAAACAACTCTGAAGTAACTGAGAAGAACTTCAAAGACTTCCCAGAGACAGATGAAAAGTACTTCACATATGATGAATGGCAAGAAGGTTATGTTATCTATAGTTGTACTTCTGATGACAAGGTTGTTCGTGTACCAAAGGAAATTAAAGGTAAACCTGTTATCGCAATTGGAGAACGTGGTCTTGCGAACTTGGAACATTGTGAGGCAATCGTATTACCAGATACAGTACGGTATCTTGCGAAAACTGCATTTGCGATTGATGAATCTCTAAAGTATGTACACTTAGGTAAGTCAATAGAAACAGTAGAAGATGATATCTTCAATGGATGTAGTTCTCTTGAAGAAGTAACTTTCCCAGAAGGCACAAAGAGTATTGGAACATTAGTATTCTGGGGCACTGAGTCAATTAAATCCATTACAATTCCAGCAAGTGTAACAGAAATTACAGACTTATTCTATTTTGTAAAAAACTGTAATCCAGATGTAGAAATCCATACACCTAAGGGATCAAAAGCAGAAGAAGTAGCGAATCAATTAGGACTTAAAGTAGTAAATGACTAAAGGGGAATAGTATGAACAAGAAACTACTATCAGGCTTAGGGACTGACCCCAAAAAGTGAGAATTTAATAAAAACACCCTAGGGCTACCGTCTTCGGTATTCAACCGGAGACAGGTAGTCCAATTTTTGTTGGATTCTTTTTTTCATTAGGTTCTTCATCAACACTATTTGATCAAGAGCCAAAAAGAATCAGGTGATAAACCTGATTCTTTTTGTTTGTATATTCTCACCGAGATTACATAATACCGAAGAAACGAGCTGCGATACCAACTGCAAAAAGGGCAAGGATGATTGTGATTGGAGATACTTTTTTTCTTAAGCAACCACATGCAAAAGGAAAGTAAGGAGAAGTCCCATCAATCCTGGGATCAATGAGTCCAACTGACCTTGAAGAGTTTGTGGTTGAACGCTATCCAAACTCAATCCGCTAAGCGCTTGACCAAGGATTCCCTTCAATTCTCCACCTGTAACAGGACCTTCTGGGAAGTTGATGTAGGCACCTTCTGACAATTGTTTACCTGGAAGGTTGATAGTGAAGTTGATCGATACCCAACGTTGTACAAGAACAGCAAGGATGAACATACCAAGGATAGAAGCTCCTTTAGTGATGTCTTTCAAGATACCACCTGACATATCTTTAGTGATTTCAGATCCAGCCTTGTAACCAAACTCTTGTGTGTACCATAGGAAAGACATACGGATTGCATTCCATCCAAAGAAGAAGAGAAGTGGCCCAACGATGTTACCAGTTGCAGCAAGTGATGCACCAAGGGCACCAAGGATAGGACGTACTGTAAACCAGAAGACTGGGTCACCGATACCAGCAAGAGGTCCCATCATACCGATCTTAACACCTTGGATAGCAGCGTCATCGATGTCAGTACCGTTTGCGCGTTCTTCTTCGAGTGCAAGAGTAACCCCCATGATTGGAGCAGCTACGTATGGGTGAGTGTTGAAGAACTCGAGGTGACGCTCAAGAGCAGCAGCTTGGTCTTCTTTTTTAGTGTAAAGTTTCTTGATAGCTGGGATCAAAGAGTAAGCCCAACCCAAGTTTTGCATACGTTCGTAGTTCCATGAACCTTGAAGGAATTGTGAACGCCACCAAACTTTTTGGCGATCTGATTTTGATAATTGAATTTTTTCAGCCATGATTGTTCCCCTTTCTAGTAGTCTTCTAGATATCACCGATTGGGATCGTTAGAAGTTGCAGCTCCTCCGCCACCGTTTCCACCTTGTTTAGAAAGGTTGAGGTAGATGAAGGCAAGGGCAACACCGATGACACCAAGGGCAATCAAAGTCAATTGAGAGATTGCTGCAAGAGCAAAAACCGATAGCGAAAGAATGGCCATACTTCACGAGTAGCCATCATGTTGATAACCAAAGCGTAACCAACGGCAACGACCATGGCACCACCGACAGCCATACCACCCTTAAGCCATTCTGGCATAAGTTCTAATACGCCTTGAACAGCTTCAGTTGGCATTGCAAGCAAGAGTGCAGCTGGGATAGCAATACGTAGACCTTGAAGAGCAAGGGCAAAGTAGTGAGCACGCTCAACAGCTGCAATATTTCCTTCTTTAGCAGCAGCATCTGCAGTGTGAACCAAACCAACTGAGATTGTACGAACGATCATAGTCAAGAAAAGTCCAGCTACGGCAAGAGGGATTGCAGTTGCAGTTGCGACTGCGATACCTTCAGTAGTAAAGTTACCACCTTTGATCATGATGATTGCAGCAGCAACAGAGGCAAGAGCAGCGTCAGGGAGCTACGGCAGCACCGATGTTTAGCCCAACCAAGGGCGATCATTTGAAGTGATCCACCAAGCATAACCCCCAGCTTCGAGGTTACCAGTTACAAGACCGATAAGGGTACATGCGACGATTGGTTGATGGAATTGGAATTGGTCGAGGATACCTTCAAGACCTGCGAAGAAGGCAACAACTACAACCAAGATAGCAGAAATGATTGAAATATCTGACATGGTTTTATTCCTTTTCTATTTAATGTTAATTATTGAACGTTAGCTTTGCTAATCAAGTCAAACAAATCTTTTTTAGTGTCGTTTGGTACTTTACGTACGTCAAATTCAACACCAAGGTCACGCATTTTTTCAAATGTAGCAACGTCGTCTTTGTCCATTGACAATACGTTGTTGATCATTGTTTTACCAGTTGAGTGAGCCATTGATCCAACGTTAAGAGTCTTGATTGGTACACCACCTTCGATAGCACGAAGGGCATCTTGAGGTGTTTCAAACAAGATAAGGGCGTGTGTTACCAAAAACGAGGGTCTTTTTGAAACCTCAATCAATTTTTTTGATTGGCACAACGTTAGCTTTTACTCCGTTAGGAGCAGCTTGTTTGATCAACTCTTTACGCAATTCGTCGTTTGCAACGTTATCTGAAGCAACGATGATACGGTCTGCTTTTTGAATCTGGTGTCCAAGCAGTTGCTACTTGCCCGTGAAGAAGACGAGTGTCAAGACGTGCAAGATTGATTTTCAATTTACCGTCTCCGATAACAGTTCCTTCTGGGAATAGCAGCTTGGGCTACAGGAGCAGTTGCAGCAGTTGCAACTTCCTCAGCTGGGTTTAGCTCTTCTGGAAGAGCCTTGATGCCATCTTTGGCTTCTTTAATGATGTTTGCAGCAACTTTATCCACTCCGGCATTAGCGTCCATCAGGCGTTCGGTGTAGGCTTGGATTAACATCGGCAAGTTAAGTCCTGTGATGATGGCAAATTTACGCTCAGGATTTTCTCCCATTACGCGGCTAGCTTGGTTAAATGGAGAACCACTCCAAAGGTCAGCCAAGACTAGAACCTCATCTTCTGCGTCAAATGCAGCCACAGCATTGTTGAACTTCGCGTATAAATCATCTGGACCTTCGTTTGGCATAAAGGTTACAACTTGAACCTTTTCTTGTTCACCGAAAGATCATAGATCCTGACTGATGAATACCCGCGGCAAATTCACTCGTGACTCGCAATAATGATTCCGATACTCATTATTGTCATTCCTCCTTATAAAAATGTTTGACTTGTAGTTTAAGAAAACTTTAAGACTCTTTAAGTACAAACCGTTTTCAGCAAAAAAATCAACTACTTATAATAAATCCAAAAAGTAGCGTGACAAACCTATTAATATAGATGTTGATATATCAATATTTTTTTAGATAAGGTTTTGAAGGTAAGTATGGGAAACTTAATATAAATTACAAATTTATAAGGGTTTTTTAAAATAGTATGTTTTCGACAAAGATTATCTCCGATTTTTTTGGTATAATAGAGTAATTTATTTTTCTAGTAAGAGAAGTTAGGATGAGAGGTATGTATGTCCCCTTCAATTCAGTTATTAAAAAGACCGCTATTTAAAAAAATATCAAAGAAAAATCCAGATCTTTACATCGGTATTGAGTTGGAGTTTCCTATCGTTCATACGAAAGGGCAACCTACAGATATTGAAGTCAGCAAGGACTTTGCTGCGCTTTTTGGTGGATGCTCTCGGTTTAGAAGTCGAGAAGGAAGACCAGGATGGCAATCCGATTCAACTTGTAGAACCGAAAGAGTCAAGATCGAATTTTGTTTGAGGTTTCCTACACGACCTTGGAGTTTGCCTTTGGTAGGGCTCAGAATATCCAAGAGGTTGAAGGACGTTTTCAGGCCTATATGAAGGTAATCCAAAGAAAACTAGGAGAAAAGGACCATGCTATCCAGGGTTGGGGGATTCACCCAAACTGGAATCAAAATGACAATCGACCTGTGGCTTATCCACGCTATCAGATGCTGATGGATTATCTGCAGATGGGAAGTCGCCAAGAGAGTGCGCATTTGCATGACTTTCCACAATATGGAGCCTTTATCTGTGGGAGTCAAGTTCAGTTGGATGTATCGACTGCTAACTACCTACGTGTCATCAATGCTTTCACTCAGATTGAAGCAGCAAAAGCTTACTTATTTGCCAATTCTGAGTTTTCGGGAGCAGACTGGGACACCCAGATTTCACGAGATATTTTTTGGGAAGAATCCATGCATGGAATTTATCCAGAGAATGTCGGTGTCAATGCAAAAACTCTTCAAAGATGAGGATGATTTCTTTGATTATCTAGACCGATCTGCGATTTTTACAGCAGAACGTGATGGGGAAACCTACTATTTTTCTCCAATTCGGGCTAGAGATTACTTAGATACTGATGAGATTACTGCCTATACTCTAAATGGGAAAAGAGACTCTGCTTGTTCCCTCAAGAGAAAGGATTTTCAAACGCACCGTAGTTACCAATTCCAAGATTTAACAACTCGAGGAACGGTCGAATTTCGTAGTGTTTGTACCCAGCCACTAGACCGAACCTTTTGCTTCAGCAGCCTTTCATCTAGGTTTGTTGGTGAATCTAGACAAGCTTTGAAAGCTTACCTAGAAACAGCTCCTTTCTTTGAAAGATTTTGGTCGTGACTACAAGTCTTTGAGACGACAGTTTTCTAAGAAACACCTCACAGATGAAGAAAACAGCTGGGATTGTCCAGTTCTCCAAAAGACTTTGCTAGCGATAGCAGAGCAAGGTCTTAAGATGAGAGGTCAGAAGAAATGACTTATTTAGAACCTCTGAAAAGAAGAAATTGGGACCTATAATTTTTCTTATAAAGGGAAGAATTTTCTGAAAAAAATCATGTTATAATGGATGAGACTATAGATAAAGGATAGAGATTTATGACATTAGTTTATCAATCAACGCGTGATGCGAAAAATACAGTAACAGCCAGCCAAGCGATTTTGCAAGGTTTGGCAACAGATGGAGGCTTATTTACTCCAGTTAGCTATCCAAAGGTTGATTTGGATTTTGACACATTGAAAAGACGCTTCTTACCAAGAAGTGGCTAAAGCTTGTCTTGTCAGCTTTCTTGGATGACTTTACAGCAGAAGAGTTGGACTACTGTATCACCAACGCCTATGACAGCAAGTTTGATACACCAGCAATTGCCCCTCTTGTTAAAACTCGATGGTCAATACAACTTGGAACTTTTCCACGGTTCAACCATTGCCTTTAAGGATATGGCCTTGTCCATCTTGCCATACTTTATGACAACAGCTGCTAAGAAACATGGCTTGGAAAACAAGATTGTCATCTTGACAGCGACATCTGGAGATACTGGGAAAAGCTGCTATGGCAGGTTTTGCAGATGTTCCAGGTACTGAAATTATCGTCTTTTATCCAAAAGACGGTGTCAGCAAGGTGCAAGAGTTGCAAATGACCACTCAAACTGGGGACAATACTCATGTTATCGCCATTGATGGAAACTTTGATGATGCTCAAACCAATCGTTAAGCACATGTTCAATGATGTTGAGCTACGTGAAAAATTGGCAGCTAATAAGCTCCAGTTCTCATCAGCCAACTCTATGAATATCGGCCGTTTGGTACCACAAATTGTCTATTATGTTTATGCCTACGCACAGCTTGTTAAAACTGGCGAAATTAATGCAGGTGATAAGGTTAACTTCACCGTACCGACAGGAAACTTTGGAAATATCTTGGCAGCCTTTTACGCTAAGCAAATCGGCCTACCAGTCGGTAAATTGATCTGCGCTTCAAATGACAACAATGTCTTGACAGACTTCTTCAAAACTCGTGTCTATGACAAGAAGCGTGAGTTTAAGGTAACTACTAGCCCGTCTATGGATATCTTGGTCTCTTCAAACTTGGAGCGTTTGATTTTCCACCTTTTGGGAAATGATGCTAAAAAGACCGCTGAACTTATGAATGCCTTGAACACTCAAGGTCAGTATGAATTGACAGACTTTGATGCAGAGATTCTGGACCTCTTTGCAGCTGAGTATGCGACAGAAGCAGAAACCGCAGCAGAAATTAAGCGTGTTTATGAGGCAGATTCTTATATTGAGGATCCCTCATACAGCGGTTGCTTCAGCCGTATATAAAAAAATACCAAGCAGCGACAGGTGATGCGACTAAGACCGTGATTGCTTCAACAGCTAGTCCATACAAATTCCCAGTGGTTGCAGTGGAAGCTGTAACAGGACAATCAGGTTTGAGCGACTTTTGAAGCCTTTGGCTCAATTACATGAAATATCAGGAGTAGCAGTGCCACCAGCAGTTGATGGTCTCGAAACAGCTCCAGTTCGTCACAAGACAACTGTTGCAGCAGCAGATATGCAGGCTGCAGTAGAATCTTATCTAGGACTTTAAAACAGAGGAAGTAAACTCGGTTGGGAAACTAACTGAGTTTCTTTTTCATCAGGAGGAAGGATTGTTTAAGAAAATATAAAGATATTCTCAACATAGCTTTACCTGCCATGGGTGAAAATTTCTTGCAGATGCTCATGGGGATGGTAGATAGCTACTTGGTAGCTAATCTGGGGTTGATCGCCATTTCGGGTGTGTCTGTAGCTGGAAATATTATCACCATTTATCAGGCTATTTTTATTGCCTTAGGAGCAGCAATTTCTAGTGTCATATCAAAAAGTTTGGGGACAGAAAGGATCAGTCTAGACTAGCCTACCATGTGACAGAAGCACTCAAGATAACCTTGCTATTGAGTTTAATTTTAGGTGGCTTGTCCATCTTTGCAGGTCAAGAGATGATTGGTCTTTTGGGTACTGAACAGGCTGTGGCTGAAAGTGGTGGCTTATACCTATCTTTAGTTGGGTGGGACAATCGTTCTCTTGGGCTTGATGACTAGTTTAGGGGCCTTGATTCGCGCTACCCACAATCCTCGACTTCCGCTTTATGTTAGTTTTTTATCCAATGCTTTAAATATCCTTTTTTCAAGTATCGCCATTTTTATCCTTGATATGGGGATAGCTGGTGTAGCTTAGGGGGACTATTTTGTCTCGTTTGGTCGGGGGTTGTAATTTTGTGGTCACAATTAAAACTTCCATATATGAGACCGACGTTTGGACTGGATAAAGACCTGCTGACCTTGGCTTTACCTGCAGCGGGAGAACGTCTCATGATGAGGGCTGGTGATGTAGTCATTATTGCCTTGGTTGTTTCCTTTGGGACGGAGGCAGTCGCGGGAAATGCTATCGGTGAAGTTTTGACTCAGTTCAACTATATGCCTGCTTTTGGTGTTGCGACAGCAACAGTCATGCAGGTAGCTCGAGCAGTTGGGGAGAATGATTGGGCAAGGGTGGACAGACTAAGTAAGCAAACTTTTTGGTTGTCTTTCTTTCTCATGTTGCCCTTTAACGCTTAGTATCTATGCTCTCGGGACACCACTAAGCTATCTCTACACCAGCGATCCTGTGGCTATCAAAGCCAGTGTTTTAGTGACTCTTTTTTCACTTTTAGGGACTCCTATGACAACGGGGAACGGTCATTTATACAGCTGTCTGGCAAGGTTTGGGAAATGCCCGACTTCCCTTTTATGCGACAAGTATTGGAATGTGGTGCATCCGTATTGGGACTGGTTACCTGATGGGAATTGTTCTTGGATGGGGTTTGCCTGGTATCTGGGCAGGAACGCTTTTGGATAATGGTTTCCGTTGGATTTTCCTACGCTATCGTTACAAATCTTATATGACATTGAAAGGATAAGAAATGCAAGAAACGGCTTTTATTTGGGATTTAGACGGGACCTTATTGGACTCCTATGAAGCTATTTTGTCAGGAATTGAGGAGACCTATGCACAGTTTTCCATTCCTTTTGACAAGGAAAAAGTTCGAGCTTTTATCTTGAAATACTCTGTCCAGGATTTACTGGTGCAAGTGGCAGAAGAAAGAGGCTTGGATGCTGATAGGCTCAATCAAGTCCGTGCTCAGAGCTTGGCTGAAAAGAATGCCCAGGTCATCTTGATGCCGGGGGCGCGTGAGGTTTTAGCTTGGGCAAATAAGCAAGGAATTCAACAATTTGTCTACACCCACAAAGGGTGATAATGCCTTGACTATTTTACGAGATTTGGGCTTGGATGTTTATTTCACAGAAATTTTGACAAGTCAGAGCGGTTTTGCTCGTAAACCAAGTCCAGAAGCAGCGACCTACCTTATCAGCAAATACCATTTAAAACCAGACCGCACCTATTATATAGGGGACCGTACTTTGGATATCGAATTTGCTCAAAATAGTGGCATCCAGAGTATCAATTTTCCTTGACTCACCTGGACTTTGTAATCATCAGATATAGCTAGTTTAGAGGATATTAGCTTCTCTTTCTTTTGAAAAGTTTTCTTTGAAAGAAGAATATGTCAGCTTTGATGACAAGAAACTAACAAACTATTTCAAGTAATGTGATTTGTTACAACGAATGTACAGTTTCTGTTAAATAGCCCCAAAGGGCTTTTTCTTTTTCTTTGTGTTATGATAGACAGGTACTACATTTGAAAAAGGAGTTTGAATAGTATGAAGAAAAGAATTATTTTAGCATCAACAGTAGCCTTTATCACTTGCCCCTGTCTTGGCAACTCAAGCAGAAGAAATTAGTATGGACAGCGCGTAGTGTTGAGCAAATTCAAAACGATGTTACTAAGAGTGAGAATAAAACAAGCTATACGATTCAGTATGGAGATACTCTAAGCACCATTGCCGAAGCTTTGGGAGTGGATGTGACCGTTCTTGCTAACTTGAACAAGATCAGCAATATTGATTTGATCTTTCCCTGAGACAGTACTTACTACAACTGTTAATGACAAAGAAGAAGTGACAGAGGTTGAAATTCAAACACCTGACACAGTTCAGGTGGCTGAAGTACAACTGCAACAGCAGATTTGACAACCAACCAAAGTCACTGTAGATGACCAAACTGTACAGTTGAAGATTGAAGCTCAACCAGTTGAAGAAACAGACTGTAGCTAGCAAGTCAGAAGCAACAACAGAAGTCAACTGAAGCTAGCACTGTGTGAAGAAAGCAACTACGGTCGCAGAACCAGCAACTACAGTTGAGGAAAGCAGTAGAGCTACAACAGTTGAAACACCTGCAGCTGAGAAGCAACTACACAGTTGAAGAAACACGACTACAACTCCAGTAGTGAGGAAACAGCTGTCAACAGACAGCTACTACTGAGACACTAACAGAAGCATCAACTGAGCTCAAGCTCAAGCTAGAACTCAAGCAGCACTGTTCAGCAACAACTTATACAGCTCCAGCAGCACCTGATTATGCAAGTATTGCAGCTATCAAAATCAGAAAATGCAGGTCTTCAACCACAAACAGCTGCCTTTTAAAGAAGAAGTTGCTAACTTATTTGGTATCACATCATTTAGTGGCTACCGTCCTGGAGATTCAGGTGACCACGGAAAAAGGTCTTGCCATTGACTTTCATGGTCCCAGTTAGCTCAGCTCTTGGAGACCAAAGTTGCTGATTATGCTATCCAAAATATGGCTAGCCGTGGCATCAGCTACATCATCTGGAAACAACGTTTCTACGCACCATACGATAGCAAATACGGACCAGCCTACACTTGGAATCCAATGCCCAGATCGTGGTAGTGTCACAGAAAACCACTATGACCACGTTCACGTATCTATGAACTAAGAATAATAGAAGCTATACATTTAAAAGTGTAGCTTCTTTTTGTAAAAAATAGTATTTGATAAGTGAAAATAAAATCTAAAACATGTTAAAATGTAAGCGGATACAAAACTATACTAACGCTTTTAAGCATAGAGAGAAAGGATGAAGTGAATGACAAACCGATTAAAAAAACTCCATTTGAGAAAAACAAGAGATGATTTTGAACAGGAATTTACTGGAGAAATTGTTGAGCTCTTGATTTTTACCCTCCAAAAATGTAAATGGGAGCTGCTTCTTTAAAAAGATGGATGTCAAAATGCCGTCCGTTCATTTTAAAAGCTAGTGTCAATGTCGCAACCCAGGAGTTCTCTGAACGTGAAGGACGTTTGGAATGGCTCCTGACTCAGAAGAATTTGAAAGAAAAAGCATTGGGGGTTTTAGCTTTTTGAACCCTACAAAATTCATCGTATCAAATGTCAAAAACGTCCCTTCATGGAGTTAGAGCCATATATGTCAGAAGTAGCTAACAACTGCTACCGCTTTGCTGGAATACTTTAGATGACCAATCCACGGATGCTAGGTTAGAGACCTTGATTGAAACCTATCAAAAACCAGTCATCATTCAAGACGATATTGGTGAATTCACCTTAAATAGAGCCTATTCTTGGTTTGAAGGCTTCATCACTTATGAGGGCGGTAAGATTCATGCTATCTTTGTTGCGGATGCAGATGAAAGTCTTCCTCCAAGTTCTTTCGATGATCTAAAGAAATTTATGGGAACTTTCCAAGTTCAAGATACTCGGATTAAAGACTATATTGTCAAAGAACTGTGGGAAGCAGCTCAAGACTGGATAGATTCGGATGAAAATGATGTGGAGTTAACAGAAGAGTATTTCACCAACTCTCTTTCCTTGAGTGAACTATCGATCAACGAAGATGGGGAATTGACCCTCTACTATGATGATAGCGAGGAAATTTTTGCAGGCCATGCCATTGAAGTCGTCATTGATAAAGAGGAGAAATCCTTCGAGCAGATTTGGTAGGTTAGTGCTGGGTTTTATCTAGAATATAAAAAAACATAGCCTTTTGGGATTAAAACCAAGAGGCTATTTTTTCAGAGTGAGCAAAATAGTTGCATTTTTAATCTGCTTGTATTATACTTGATAAGTCAATAGTTGACAAATCAAATATTAAACAAAAGGAGAAAGAAATACTCAAAAATGCAATGAATTACTGTACCAGCTCCATTTAGTAGATCAGACCATTACTCAACTTTTTGAGAAACAATTGGGAATTAGTTTGACCCGCTATCAAATTCTGCAGTTTTTATTGCAAAAGTCACCGTGTAACCAAACTGCTGTTCAAGAGAAGTTACAGATTGACCAGGCAGCTTTGACCCGCCATTTTAAGATTTTAGAGTCAGAGGGCTATGTCAGTCGTAATCGTAATCCAATCAATCAGCGAGAAGTCTTAGTTGAATTAACCCAAGAAGCTAAGAATCAACTCTTGGTCAATCCGCCTAAACATCACTTGAAAGTGAAGGAGCAGATGGAGAACATCTTGTCGACTGCTGAGCAGAAAGAGCTGACAACTTTACTGACGAAAACTAGTCTCAGGTTTAGAAAAAAATAGAATTTTTAAGGAGAAACACTATGTCAATCATTACTACTATTTTAGCAACGATTGTTGCTCTCGAACATTTTTATATCTTTTATTTGGAGAGTATGGCAACCCAATCAGACGCAACCAGCCGAGTCTTTAATATGGAAAAGGAAGAGTTGACTCGACCCTCTGTCACCTCACTGTTTAAAAACCAAGGAATTTATAATGCCTTGATTGGGGTGTTTCTTATCTATGGAATTTATTTCTCACATAGCTTAGAAATCGTAACAATCTTTGTTTTATTTGTCATAGGAGCAGCGACTTATGGTGCTTTAACAGCAGATAAAAAAATCATTCTAAAGCAAGGTGGCCCAGCAATCTTAACACTTTTGAGTATCCTCTTATTAAAATAAAAAAAGCAGCACTTTCTATGAAGGTGCTGGTTTTTAATAACTGATCTTAAACTTTTCTCCGCTTGATTTCAAGTAGTCTTTGATAGAAGAAGATTTGGCTACTATAGATATAAGGGAAGATAGAGATACTTGCGATTCCAAAGCTAATCCAGATGAGGATATACCAAGGAAGTAGCTGCAAATCAAGGACAAAGCGTTGGAACTTATAGCCTTTCATGAGAAAGCGGCTGGTATGCAGCACACGGCTCGGTTTGGCAATTCCGATTGCAAGGGTGTCACATAAAAGTAGTTCAACTTGGGAATAGGCATAATATTGTGGCAGATAGATAATGGTTCCCAAAATCATTACTAGGACGCTACCAAAGAAATAGAGAGCAAAAGTCAGTAGGAAGTGTTCGATATCTGGATTGGTGACGTCGACAGATGGAAATTCGGGATGAAGTTCCACAAATTTACGAGCCATGGCACTGCTATAAAAGAGCAAGTAGACTCCAAAAAGATTAGGGATGCTCCATAAAAAGAGATAGAAACGCTTGAGTAAGAGCGTTAGAAAAGTTTGGGTAAAGAAGCGGTTGTCAAGCAAGGACAGACTATCTTTAAAGGAAAGCTCTATCTCAGAAATTCTGTAAAGATTAATCGTGGTAAAGAGAGCACCAGCTAGGATGATGGAACTTGTAAATCCAACGGCTATCGGAAAGAGAGCAGACTGGATTGTAATCCCTAGAAAAACTCAAGAAGGACTGTTCAAGAATGCCTTCATCAAGTAGGGATAAAGGTCTGATAAAGCTCGATAGAATCAAAGAGAATACTTGGTAATAAAAAGACAAGCGACAAGCGAGGGTGCTCGGCTTGAAATTGTCTAGCCTGCTGGCGAACTTCTTTTTAAATTAATTTTTGGGTACTTCATTCTTTCATTATACCATAGTTCGTGACAGTTCCTGTTTTTTTGATAGAATCATACAGTATGCCCTTGGGCACAAAGTAAGAACTGGGACTGTCTTTCCCAGCTTCGGAGGTAAAAAAATGTCAGATTCGCCAATCAAATATCGATTGATTAAAAAAAGAAAAAAACACAGGAGCTCGTTTGGGTGAGATTATCACACCCCATGGGAACCTTCCCAACGCCTATGTTTATGCCAGTAGGGACTCAGGCAACGGTCAAAGACTCAGTCACCAGAAGAATTGAAAAGAGATGGGTTCAGGGATTATCCTATCCAACACCTATCACTTGTGGCTTCGCCCTGGGGACGAACTCATTGCCCGTGCTGGAGGGTCTTCATAAGTTTCATGAACTGGGACCAACCAATCTTGACAGATAGCGGTGGTTTTCCAAGTGTATTCTCTAGCGGATAGCCGTAATATTACAGAAGAAGGGGTAACCTTCAAGAACCACCTCAACGGTTCTAAGATGTTCCTTTCACCTGAAAAAGGCTATTTCTATCCAGAACAATCTGGGCTCAGACATCATGATGTCCTTTGACGAATGTCCCTCAATTTTATCAACCTTATGATTATGTGAAAAAAATCGATTGAACGTACTAGCCGTTGGGCAGAGCGTGGCTTTAAAAGCTCATCGTCGTCCACATGACCAAGGTTTATTTGGGATTGTACAGGGGCAGGGATTTGAAGATCTTCGCCGTCAATCAGCTCATGATCTTGTCAGTATGGACTTTCCCAGGCTACTCTATCGGAGGACTAGCAGTTGGAGAAACCCACGAAGAGATGAATGCAGTTTTGGACTTTACGACCCAACTGCTTCCTGAGAACAAACCTCGTTACTTGATGGGGAGTAGGAGCGCCAGATAGCTTGATTGATGGTGTTATCCGTGGTGTCGATATGTTTGACTGTGTCTTGCCGACTCGTATCGCTCGTAACGGGACTTGTATGACCAGTCAAGGTCGCTTGGTAGTCAAGAATGCTCAGTTTGCGGAGGACTTTACACCACTTGATCCAGAGTGTGATTGCTACACATGTAAGAATTATACCCGTGCTTATCTACGCCATTTGCTTAAGGCAGATGAAACCTTTGGTATCCGCTTGACAAGTTACCATAATCTGTACTTTCTTGCTCAATCTGATGAAAGCAGGTTCGTCAGGCTATCATGGATGATAATCTTCTGGAATTTCGTGAACATTTTGTTGAAAAATATGGTTATAACAAGTCAGGGCGAAATTTCTAAATTTAGCTTGAAATCAGCTAAAAATCCTAAGTTTTATCTTAGGATTTTTCTGTTTTTTTTGATAAAATAAAGGTACTATGGAATGAAAGTTAGATGGCTTTTTGCCAATCTAATGAATGGAGAATAAACTCGTATGCGTATTAAATGGTTTTCCTTGATTAGGATTACAGGTTTGCTTTTTGGTACTCTTGTATCATTTCTTTCAGACAGCTTTTCCCAGGAGGTTTCTTCGGGGTTGACGTCTTCTTTACCTTCTCAGGTTTTCTGATCACATCACTTTTATTAGAAGAATTTGGACAAAAAAGGGAAGATTGATATCTTAGGATTTTTTTAGAAGACGTTTCTATCGGATTTTTTTCCACCAGTTGTTTTAATGATTCTTGTCATCATGCCCATTCACCTTCTTGGTTCGTCAAGATTATGTGGCAGGAATTGGTGGGTCAGATTGCCGGTGTTCTAGGATTTATGACTAACTTCTATGAAATGCTGACAGGAGGAAGTTATGAATCTCAGTTTATCCCTCACCTCTTTGTTCACAACTGGAGCTTAGCTGTTGAAGTTCATTATTATATCTTGTGGGGCTTGGCAGTCTGGTTCCTATCTAAGCGAGCGAAATCAAGCGGACAACTACGAGGAACAATCTTTCTACTTTCATCAGCTGCCTTTATCGTCAGTTTCCTTTCGATGTTTATCGGTAGTTTTATTGTAAGTTCTTACTCAACAGTATACTTTTCAAGCTTGACTCATGTGTATCCATTCTTCTTAGGTAGTGTGCTTGCTACCGTAATAGGGGTTCGTCATGCAACGCCACTTCTTAAACGTTTGAATAGAAGCTTGGATTTGAAAGCAGACTTTGCTAATCTTTGGAGCTGGGCTCGGAGTCTTGCTATTACTGACCTTCTTTGTGAAATTTACATATCTCTTTGCTTATTTACTCGGCTTCTTGTTGGCAAGTTTAGCAGCGCTTCTGATGATTGTTGCGGCACGCGTCTTGCATGAGAAAACACCGACGATCAAAGAGCCAAAGGTTATCAGCTTTTTAGCGGATACCAGCTATGCTGTCTATCTTTTCCACTGGCCGTTTTATATTATTTTCTCACAGTTGATGGGAAATATTTCCGGCAGTGATTTTAACCACCATCTTCTCTTATATCTTCGCAACCCTTTCTTTCTATGTCATCGAACCTTTAGTAGCAGGAAAATCTACTGATCTCTTGCAAAAGGCAAAAGAAATTCCGCACATTAAACCAGTCTTTTGCTGGTAGTGCTGGAGTACTTGGTCTGATTACCGTTGTCGTGATATTGATAGCTCCTCAAGTAGGTGCATTTTGAAACGGATTTGATGGTTAATGGTCTCAATCAGGCGCAAACCAATATGAACCGAACAAAAAAACCATGGCAGATCAAGCAGAAGCCAGTCGCTATAATATAGCTGAGGGTGTATCCATCATTGGAGATTCGGTAACCTTGCGTGCTTCAGAGGGACTAAAAAGAAGTCTTGCCAGATGCGCAGATTGATGGTCAGGTCAGTCGAAATACCAAACAAGCAAATGCATTGATGTTGAATTACAGTCAGAATAAAGCCTTGCCTAAAAATTGTAGTCATTGCGACTGGTGTTAATAATCCTGAAAATTATAAAGGCTGATTTTGGATCTACTGATAACAAATCTTCCGAAGGGACATCAACTTGTTCTTAGTTACTCCATACGAGGGGTGATACAACGCAGGAAACGCAACCTTATGTTGAGCAGTATGCAAGCTATGCGCGTGAACTGGCACAAAAATATCCATATATTGCACTTGCAGATTGGAATCAAGTAGCTAAAGATCATCCAGATATTTGGAAGGGAACAGACCAGGTTCACTTCGGTAGTGATACGACCAAGCAGGATGAAGGAGCAAAACTTTACGCAGAAACCATTAATGCTGCCGTTAAAGCTCTCGCAGACAAACCTGTCAAATCAAAATAATCACTAAAAAGTAGAGATTGCATCTCTACTTTTTTTGCTTTAAACAGGATTGGGAAAAACTTGCCAAATTGTCAGAATTATGAGAAAATAGGAACAATCAAAAAATGGAGGGAATGCAATGAGAGAAGACATCAAGATTAATGACCGTGCTCTAGCATTGGAAGATCAAATCATTGAAGTACTCGAAAAAGTTTATGATACAGATGTAGAGTTAGATGTATACAATCTTGGATTGATTTATGAGATTCATTTAGATGAGGCTGGCCTTTGTACAGTTGTTATGACCTTCACTGATACTGCCTGTGACTGTGCAGAAAGTCTGCCAATCGAGATTGTGGCAGGTTTAAAACAAATTGATGGGATTGAGGATGTCAAGGTTGAGGTTACCTGGTCTCCAGCATGGAAGATTACACGCATTAGTCGTTATGGGCGTATAGCACTAGGACTTCCACCACGATAAAAAAATAGAGAGATAAGATGAATTATGAATTGGGATTAAAGACCTGATTTATATTTTTCTTTTTTTTGTTTATTTATTTCATACAATAAACAAAAATTTTTGTTAAGAGTAACCACTTCACTCAAAAAAATGTTATTATAGTAGAAGTGATTATAATAAAAAGAATAAGGTAGGATAGATATGAAATTATCTGTAGTAATTCCGTTTTATAACGAAGAGAAATATGATTCAGAAAAATGTATGATGAATTGGTTAAAGAAATCAATCAAATTACAAAAGCCGAATTTGAAATTATTTTTATTAATGACGGTAGTAAGGATCGTACTTTTGAACGTATGTTAGCCATCGCAGCTGGCGATTCACGTGTTAAATACATCAGCTTCAGTCGAAATTTCGGGAAAGAAGCTGGAACTATTGCAGGACTTGAATATGCAACAGGAGAAGCAGTTATTCTAATGGATGGAGATTTGCAGCATCCACCAGCAATGCTTCCAAAAATGATTGAAGCTTATGAGCAAGGATACGATGTTGTAAGTGCTCGTCGTACACGTACAGGAGAAAACGTCACCGTACTTTTTTAGCTAAACATTTTTATAAACTTGCCAATAAAATGATGGATATCGAGCTAATGGACGGAGTCTCTGAATTCCGATTGTTTAGCCGTAAAGTTGTAAAATGCCATTATATCTATGCAAGAATACAATCGTTTTTTTCTAAAGGAATTTTTTTGCTTGGATCGGCTTTAAGGAAAAAGTTATCGAATATGAAAACCAAGTTCGTACTGTAGGTGAAACAAAATACTCGTTGAAGTTCTCATTGAACTATGCGATTCAAGGGATTTTATCATTCAACGATAAACCTCTACGTATGTGTATTAATTTTGGTTTATTCTGCTTTATTAATTTCATTGGTTTATGTTCTTTGGACATTTATCCAATATCTCGTAGTACCAGATTCACTCGTGAGTGGATACTTTACAACGATCTTTCTCAGTCGTCTCTTTGGTGGAATTCAATTGATTTCTATTGGGGTACTCGGAGAATACATCGGTAAGATTTATTATGAAGTGAAGAAACGTCCACATTATCTTGTTGACCAAACGAACATTACTGTGAAAAGGAGAGCAAAATGACGACTAAGAAAAAAAGTCTATCTAGCAAGTTTTATTGCGCCTATAGCTCATCATGTTTGTGGCTTGGGCTATTGATGGCTTCTTTCCTTTCGGGACAAAAGTCACTCATGGCGGTTGACTTTAACGCACAGTATATTGGCTTATATGCTTATTTCAAACATTTATTTTTTTAAATGGCGATTGGAGTAGTTTCTTCTACTCTTTCTCTAAATCCATTGGAGGTGGGATGTTAGGGATTTGGGGCTTCAACTTGTTGAGTCCATTTAACTTACTCTTTCTATTAACCTCTGAAGAAAATTTCCAATGGGTGGTTCCAATTGTTATTGCCTTACGTTATGGAGCGATGGGATTAACCATGGCACATTTCTTGGTTAAACGTTATGATGGATTAAAGAATAAGGCCTACTTGGTTCCAATCGTCGCTACCATCTACGCATTAAATGGGTTTAATGTTAGTTATCAAATGAACCCAATTTTTCTATGATGGAATGATCATGCTTCCATTAGTTTTAATTGGGGTTGAACAAGTATTAGATAACAAAGTCTCCGAGAGGCTACATTGGCATGCTTGCCTTATCTCTCTTTGTACAATTTTACATGGGTTATATGACCTGCATTTTTGTGGTCATTTATGCTTTGTTCTACATTATTCGTTCAGAGAACTTACGAAATAAAAAGGTTATTCTAACAAGACTGGGGAAATTAGCTGCCGCATCTATACTAGCTGTTGGAATAGTATCAGCTGTATTGCTCCCAATTCTGATTAGTTTGGTATCAACAAAAGGGGGCTTGCAAAGCACTCTGAGATTTGATTGGAAGTTACAAATCAATCCGTTTGAGATTTTAGCAAAACTCTTTTTAGGAGCTTTTGATAATACTTCTTGGCCAGCTGGACCTAACTTGCCAAATATATATGTGGCTAGCTTTGGTTTACTAGGAACACTTTATTACTTTATTTCAAGTAAGATTTCAAAATGGAGTAAAATTGCAGCAAGTTTTGTTCTCGTAGTGTTTTTGATTTCTTGTGCCCATGAATTTACAAGTAAGTTGTGGCATATGGGACAAAAATCCTGCTGGATTTTTTTCTATCGCTTCTCATGGATTATTGCTTTCTTTTTTTAGTTTATTTGGCTTATCTAAGTCTACGAGAAGTGGAGAAAATTTACTAAAAGAGAAGCTAGATTCCTACTGATTAGCGGTGCAGTTATCTTTTTCTATTGTACAGTTACAACAACACTCTTTCTTAACAGTTTGGCAACGTCTTGCAACGATTTTTGATTTTTTTGTGGTTTTGCTTGCAGCTTTATTCTATCCCTAAAGTGAAACACTCTTGGATGATTATAGCTGCTTTGACTGTAGTTGAGTTGACAGCTAATGCAGCACTTGTTCAATCAAGAGTTGGGTATACAGACGCTTATAAGTATCACGATGCAGTTTTTACAATTAAAGGAAGCGATTAATCCAATTAGACCTGACCACAGTGATTTTTTTACAGAATTAATAAATCATTTAATTTAAGTAAGAATGATCCATTTATGGTGGATTATCCGGGTCTATCGGTTTTCAGTTCCAACCTGGAAAAATAGTACACGTGATTTATTTGACCGTTTAGGAAACAACGGAATTAATGCAACGACCTACTATCAAGGAACTCCGTTCCAAGATGCGCTCTTCTCAGTAAAAATATCTAGTGACTCCAAAACCAGTGCTTAAAGAGGACTATCCTGATACATCCAAACTGTATGTATTCGGAAACATGGTAACGCGTAAAGATATTACGACAAAAAGCACCTGTTTATGAAGCTGCTAGAACAAAGACATTCGAGACAGGTTTGATTTTTGCCAATTGCTTATGGTGTTAATGATGCAACGGTGAATGTGAAAATTAGAGAACCATCAACCGATTCAAAAATCAAAAATAAGATTGTACAAGCTATGGGGGCAACGAGCGAAAATTATTTAGCTGTACTCGGAGCAAATGAGATGAAATTGGACAATATGGAAGTTGTAGATCCCGTCTAAACCAGAAACCTATAAGCGTATTGATTCTTCTAAAACCAGGAACGATTACCTATCATTTAGTACCTCAATCTGCTGAGGATTATTGGGTAGCAATTCCGCAAATATTATCTCATACAGATAAAAAAATAAAATTCGTGTCATGTTAAATGGCAAAAAAATTATGAATTCCAAGATAAATTCCAACAAATGCAATTTATTCAGATTGCACATAATTCAGTTGGTCAACCTACAGATTTAACGATTGAAATTGATTCGGATAATGAATATAATTTATCTGGACTGCGCTTGGCTCGTTCTAATGCTGCTCTAGCAAATCGTATCATTCAAGAACGTCAGCTGCAAGGAATAAAATTAACTCATTGGGATAATCGTAGTTTTAAAGGAACAGTTAATATAACTGATGACAGTACTTGGATGATGACCAGTATCCCATATGAAAAAAAGGTTGGACTGTTAAAGTAGATGGAAAAGTAGTTGAAACTGCTAAAGTTTGGGATAGTTTGTTAGCCTACAAGATTACACCAGGTGAACATACAATTGAAATCAGCTACTTGCCATCTGGATTTGTTGCAGGTTTTCTAATTTCAATCTTATCAACCTCTCTTTATGGATTTGCAATTTATAAAAAATGGATTTAATTTAGTAGGAGTAGACTATAATGAAAATTTCAAAAAAATGAAATTAAAATTTAGTTCGCTATTCTGTGTTCCATTTATGGGTATGTTAGGAGTCTTCCTTTGTTTAGGGTTGACTCCCTTTTCACAAAATTCGGTGCATAGTGGAGATTTTCTTTCACAATATTTTCCGCTTTATATCGGATTACATAAACTATTTTGGAGCGGCGATTTTAGCGGTCTGTTTTGGTCCTTCTCTAAATCCCTGGGAGGAGCAATGCCAAGTGTATGGGGCTTTAATAGTTTAAGTCCTTTCACGTTTTTTTATACGTAATTTTTTTCCAATTTCGACATTTCATATTTTGAGTTATGTGATTCCACTCATTCGCTTTGGAGTAATGGGAGTGGCGTTTGGATATTTTCTTGAAAAGAAATATCAAGGTATTAGCAAAAATTACTGGCTGTCATTAGGTTTATCTACATCTTATGCGCTTAGTGGATTTATTGTATCTCAGCATTTCAATCCCTAACTTTTTTAGATAATCTAATTTACGTTCCTGTCATTCTTCTTGGTATTGAAGAAATCGTAGAAGGAAAACGATCATTTAAATTACCGATTTTCCTTGCAGTCAGCTTGATTACGAATTTCTATACAGGGTATATGATGTGCCTTTTTGTGGCTCTCTATGCATTCTATGCTGTTTTTTCAAAGAAAGCTTCCTTGAAAGACTACCTATTGAAAATTGGTAGGGTTGCATTGTTTGCAATGATTGGAGTAGGACTTGCAATGTTCTGGCTACTACCAGTCTTTGGTGCCTTGGTAGAAAGTAAGGCGAGTGCAGGAAGTACATTTGAATGGTCTTCTAAAATCGTAAATGATCTTATAACTTTTCCTCAAAAATTCATTTTAGGCTCTTTTAGTGAAAAAGAGTGGGGGGACCCAAAAGCCTTACCGCACCTTTTTCATTGGAAGTTTAGGCCTCTTTGGACTGTTTGTTTTCTATGTAAAAAAAGAAATTTCTCTTCGTAGCAAATTATCTGCAACATTCGTATTATTGATTTTACTACTTTCCTTCAATATTCAAGGCTTTTGATCAGATTTGGCATATGGGGCAACGTCCGGTCGGTTTCTATTTTAGAAATTCTTGGATTGCAAATGCCTTTATGTTGGTCTTTAGCTTCCGAAAGTTTGATGAAGTGGAAAAAAATAGCTTCCGCTTTAATGAGTTCTTGGTAGCTCTTATAGGTTTTTAGGGTCAATTTTATTGTTCTCAATGCTTGCTACACTTTCTTATGTAGAAACATTACAGAAAAATACTTGCATTTATTATTTATAGTATCGTTTTATGTGCATTCTTTTCTAACAAAGGTGGATTTATCTCGAAGACTACAAATAGTAACAGGAGTTGTTATTGTAGAGTTACTATTAGGGTGCGTTTATTGGACTGAAAAGAGTACCATTTTTCGTTAGTAATTCTAGTTTAAAAGACTCAAATGGAGAATGCGATTGCTTTTGATGAAGAAGGTTATAGTAAATTAAATCAATTTACACGTCTGGAGATGAATAAGGGATTGTCGCATGCCAATTTCCCGATTGCTTATAATTATAATGGAGCCTCTCACTTTACATCGAGTTTAGAGCATACATTAATTGAAGAATTTAGTCACTTAGGACTTCCTGCCTCTCAATCAGTTGTAAACTATACAGGGCGAAATATTATTTTAGATTCTATGTTTGGTTTTTTTCGCGGTTTATGATGGGATGGCGATGAAAAATAAAGTCTTTGCGGATATTCGTGGTTTATATCAGAAAGAAGGAACCTAAAGAACTTTGCTGTTTATCAAAAATCCATATGCTCTCTCCTTGGGATATTTAACAAATAAGGATTTTTGCAACAAATGTAAAGCTTTTGAAAAAGCACAAACCTGTTAATAATTTAAATCAATTGTTACAAGTTGTGGGGATTTGCTGAGAAGGCAGGTCTTAAAGAAGTAAGTGTATCAGAAGCCCATGTTGAAAATTTAACGAAAAAAATGGTGACAAATATACAATTACTCAAAGAAGGGTACTCGGTAAAAATTGAATGGCAGTTATCTCTTGAACCAAACAAGTTGTACTTTGTTGAAATTCCAGAAAGACAAGCTGGTTCAGTCATTAAATCAAAAAGTGTTGGTAGACGGATTAAGTTATCCTTATGAAAAATCGATTCCGAGAAAATCAATTATGGGTGGTTGGAAATGGAAACTTAAACAAAAACGCTCACATTTTACAATTGATGAAGGAAAAAAGCCAAAGAATGGGATCTTCGTGGTTTTTAAATTCTATTCAATCGATATACCAACTCTAACCAAAGCTTTGGAACAGTTTAAAAAGCAAATGACATCACCATTGATTCCTATTCAAATTCAACAGTGAAAGCACACGTTAATGTTACAAATAGTGAACAATCTTTGCAACTTTCACTATTCCATACCATTCAGGTTGGAGTGTAACAGTAGATGGTCAAGCTCAAGAAGTTCAAAAAAATCGCTTGGTTTCTTTATGGGTGTATCACTAACGGAAGGAGAACATGAGATTGTATGGACTATAATCCTCCAGGGTTAAACTCTGGAGTAATGCTTTCACTAGCTTCTCTCATACTACTCGTTTTTCTTGTGGAAAAAACAAAAAAATAGAATAGCTGACATACTCTGCTGCTATGATACTAGAAAAAGGATGAAGTTCTTAGGAACTTCATCCTTTTTGTATGTTTTTAGAATGGTTAGTAATAAATCAATCCGTAATAGTGTTTATTTTTTTACCCAGATTGTTCCATATTCCAGAAATCTGTAACGGCACCACGTGATGCAGAAGATACGGTATGGGCATACTTACCGAGGACACCACGGCTATAGAGTGGTGGCAAGGTTGTTTCTGCCTTTACGTTTTTCAAGTTCTTCATCGGATACAGCCATGGAAATTTCTTTTAGTATCTTGGTCGACCGTAACGATATCGCCTGTACGAAGGTAGGCAATTGGTCCACCATCCTGAGCTTCAGGAGCGATATGTCCAACAACCAATCCATAAGTACCACCAGAGAAGCGTCCGTCTGTCAAGAGGGCAACCTTGTCTCCTTGGCCTTTACCAACGATCATTGATGAAAGTGATAGCATTTCAGGCATACCAGGACCACCCTTAGGATCCAACGAAACGAACAACGACTACGTCGCCATCAACAATTTCATCTGACAAGACAGCTTGGATAGCATCTTCTTCTGAGTCAAAGACCTTGGCTGGACCAACGTGACGACGAACTTTAACACCTGACACCTTGGCAACTGCACCGTCAGGAGCAAGATTACCGTTCAAGATGATAAGTGGACCGTCCGCACGTTTAGGATTTTTCAAGTGGCATGATGACTTTTTGACCTGGAGTAAGATCTGCAAAGTCAGCTAAGTTTTCAGCGACAGTCTTACCAGTACATGTGATACGGTCTCCATGAAGGAATCCATTTGCCAACAAGTACTTCATAACCGCAGGCACACCACCAACTTCGTAGAGGTCTTGGAAGACATACTGACCAGAAGGTTTTCAAAGTCGGCCAAGTGAGGCACACGTTCTTGGATGGTATTAAAGTCCTCAAGTGACAAGTCAACATTAGCTGCGTGGGCAATAGCAAGCAAGTGAAGAGTGGCGTTAGTAGAACCACCCTAGAGCCATAGTCACTGTAATGGCATCTTCAAAAGGCTTCACGAGTCAAGATATCTGATGGTTTGATACCCAAGTTCAAGCATTTTGACAACTGCACGACCGGCTGCTTCGATGTCTTCTTTCTTATCAGCAGATTCAGCTGGGTGAGAAGAAGAACCTGGCAAACTCATCCCCAAAAACTTCGATAGCAGTAGCCATGGTATTGGCAGTGTACATACCACCACAACCACCAGGGCCAGGGCAGGCATTACATTCGAGACGTTTCACGTCTTCAGCCGTCATATCGCCGTGATTCCACTTTTACCGATTCCTTCAAATACAGAAACCAAGTCGATGTCTTTTGCCATCCAGTTTTCCAGGGGCGATAGTACCACCGTAAGCGAAAAATAGCTGGGATATCCATATTGGCAATGGCAATCATGGAACCAGGCATGTTCTTGTCACAACCACCGATAGCGACGAAGGCATCGACGTTGTGACCACCCATAGCTGCTTCGATAGAGTCCGCAATGATATCACGAGACGTTAGGGAGAAGCGCATACCCAGGCGTTCCCATGGCAATACCGTCGGCTACCGTAATGGTTCCCAAACTGCACAGGCCAAGCACCAGCAGATTTAACACCTTCTTTTAGCCAACTTTTCCCAAAGTCATGCAAGTGAATATTACACGGTGTGTTTTCTGCCCAAGTCGAAATGACCCCAACAATCGGTGTTTCAAAGTCCTTATCTGTCATACCAGTCGCGCGAAGCATGGCACGGTTTAGGTGATTTTACCATGCTGTCATAGATGCTACTGCGGTGACGTTTATCTAATTCTGTCATTCAAGTCCCTCCCATTTCAGTTTGTTCCATTATAGCACAATTTTTCACATGAATAACAGAAGAAAAATTTTTTTAAATTTTCAGACAATTCAGCAGTGTACGATAAAAAAATACAACTTTTTTTTGTCAAGTAACTTTACTTTACAAAAAAAGTTTTTGATATACTATTAAAGTTGATGAAAAATCAAACCCTAACTGAATTTATATCTTAAAAGGAGAAAAACGAAAATGGCAGTACCTGCACGTCGCACATCAAAAAGCGAAGAAAAAAACAAACGTCGTACACACTACAAAGTAACAGCTCCATCTGTAAACTTTGACGAAACTACTGGAGATTACTCACGTTCTCACCGTGTATCACTTAAAGGATACTACAAAGGACGTAAGATCGCTAAAAGCTGCATCAGCTGAATAATAGAAGGGAGATACCATGCGCGTAAATATTACACTTGAACACAAAGAATCTGGTGAACGCTTGTACCTTACTTCTAAAAAAACAAACGTAACACTCCAGACCGTCTTCAATTGAAGAAATACTCACCAAAACTTCGCAAACACGTTGTGTTTACAGAGGTTAAATAGTGGGTCATTACGTTTCAGTAGAAACGAAAAAAACCTTGATTTAACGCGATTCTTGAATTTTTCAAAATTTCAATGTATTGCAATAAAAAAATCAACCGAATGACTACATTTTTGACTACATTTTTTTGTGAAATAAATTAGATGTTCGGATATATGAAAAACGCTCTAGTCATATTGTCTAGAGCGTTTTTGTGTTGTTTAAGAAAATTAGATGTTGGTTTTTAGATAACTACACATTTCAGATTTTTTTAAAACAAGATTTAATTGTTGATAACTAGAAAGGATTATTATGTTTACAAAAAAATAAATTTCAATACTGTATTTACAATCATGAGAGACTAGAACTTCATGAGCTACAAAAAGGAATATCAAAAGGATAAAGCTGGGACAAAAACTTAAGTATGAAAAACCAATTGTTCGCAATCCTTCATGGATAGAGCGCAAGTTGTTCTCGATAGCTCGAAGATCAGCTTGATGTATTATTCTTTTAGCCATAATATCCCCCTTGTTAATGATTTCTAAATCAATTAGAAAAAAATTTGACCATAGAATATTCTTATATTAAAGAAGTAATTATATCCTGAAAAACAGGCCACAATTACACATGATTTAGATAAAAATATACCAGAATTATTTTAGTTTCTCCTTATAGTAATAAGAAAAATCATAATTGATACTTTAATTCAACATACTATGAAATGAGAATATGAAGTTTTCTATGGGGAAATGTGCACTTGATTTGACATTTTAGGGCGTATGAAAACTTTGAATACAGGTTTCTTTCTATCTAAATGTTTTTGCAGATACTTTTTGTACAAATTTGTATTACGAGTGTGTAACTGATAGACAAACATTAAAAAAATATGATAAGCTAAAGTAGACAAAAATTTTAAAAGGAGAATCCTTATGTCAGCAATTAGTTTAACTCCAGAACAGTTACAATCTCAGGCGGCTATTTATCTTAGCGCTAAAGATCAAATTGAACAAGCGGTACAAACCGTTAATCGTACAAATGGAGAAATGGCATCACAATGGAAAGGACAAGCATTTCAATGCTTACCTTTGAGCAATACAACCAGTTGTATACACATGTTCAAAAATTCGAGGAGCTTCTAGTGAGCATCAACCAACAATTGAACAACTATGCTCAAACAGTAGCTGAACGTGACCAACAAGATGCACAAAGCTTTGGTTTGTAGTTGATTTTGAGGAGCGTCAGGGAAACTTGACGCTTATTTTTATACCATGATGAAGAAAATTAAAAAGTACCTATTAATTCTTTGTATCGTATTTCCTGTGCTAGTTTATGCAGACGATGGTAGCTTAAAACTTGATACAGATATCATTACAAATAGTACACAGGACACGGTCAAAAATAGGATAGAATCCAAATATGCTCCAAATTTATTTTTAAATCGTACCCAAAAGGTTGTGGACCAGAGAACTCAAACAACAAAAGAACTTTTACAGGGGGCAGAGCAGACTATATTTACCGAGTAGTGAAAAATCATTCTATTTATCGCTTTAGAAACTACTGTCGTTAAAACATCATTGTTTAATCAATACACTGTAGAGGAGAAACCCTCTTTTAAACAAAGTGACTATTCAATTTTTTTAAGGATTGGATGGGAAGTGTATTTACAAGTGTTTTTCTTGCTGTTTATGGTTTTTGTTGGGAGTCTATCTAGGAAGGAAATGGCATGGATTACGGAAAAAAATAAAGCTAACTCTAGAGTATAGAGCAAAACAAATAGATATTCGAGTTTCAAAAAGCTCTTACTTGGTTAAGATTAGAAGAATTATTAAAAAGATACCAAAGTTAGAGAACAGTTGAATTTACCTCTAAATAGTTCGTTTTGTTTCAAAGTTAGAAATAAACAAATTCATATCGAGACAACGGACATCTTGGCTGCTTATCCAGTTAGTGATGGGAGATTATATAGAGATTGAAGATGTATCATAGGAGAAAAAAATGTTTGAAGCAGATCAACTACAATTTGTGAGAGAAGACAACCAAATATCAGTTCAAATTTCTTCATCAGGTTATCATAGAGAACAACTTGAATTGATTAAAGAATATTGTCCAGTAGAAATAGTGCAGAAAGATGGAGTTCTTTCTTTGCATTATATTATTCCCGAGTATTTTAAAAACAGTTAAGGAAGAAATTTTAAATAGAAGTACGGAGCTTGAGCGTTTTAGTTTGGCACAAAAGCATGTCGGTATTAGTTCATTCTGAAAATGATTATAAAATTCCGTATATTCATCCTGAAAACATCATTGTTTTTGGGAGTAATGTACAAATGTTACATTATGGAATCGAAAAATTACTTGCACCACAGCAGTATAGTTCGGAATTCTATTTAGAGTCTTATAAAGCTTTTAATGATTTCTATTTTACTACCTAAGGTAGATTTTGACTTAGTCATCCATGGGATTGATGCAATAAAGGAAAAGGTAGCACAGGATATTATTCCCTTAGGGAGTGTAGCTGATGTTAATAAATATATTGCAGAAAAGTATGCAAAATTATCAGAAGAGAGTTCAAAAGCTAATTTGTTGGTGAACAAGAAAAAATGGAAGGCTTTTGTTAATAGGGGAGCCTTGCTTGCTACAACCACAGTGATTTTAAGTTTTGCACACTTATAAGTCTATGTTTAAAGACGGCCCCCTAAAATCATCAGTCATTATGGCCCAATCAAATTTCATGCGAAAAAGACTATTCTGAAACAGTTGAATCATTAAAAAATTATGGTGCAGAATCATTGCCAAAAGGAAGCTAAGTATATCTTAGCAGCAAGCTATGTCCGTTTAGATAGTTTGAGCGATAAGCAAAAGGAAGTTATTTTAAATACGATTACAGAATCAACAGATGATACAATTTTTCTATTATTGGATTTATCTTGGACGTGGAAAATTTGAAAAAGCTCTAGATGTGGCACAAAATATCGGGGACACACAATTGATTTTACACGCTTATACAAATCTATATGAATCAGTCAAAGCAGATATCAATATGAACGGTTCTGAAAAACAAAAGAAACTTGAAGAATATGAAAAGAAAATAAAAGAACTTTCTGCTGAGATTGGAGAAGCTACTACAAATAGTAGTGATACAAAAGTATCTACTGAGACAACAACTCCTAAGGACAACCAAACAAAAGAAAAGAGCGGACGATAAATGAAGGCAAAAAAGCTAGAATATGATCATCAACTGGGAGACCAATTAGGAGAACTTCATAAACCTCTTTATACCTTGTTGATTGAACAAGAAAAACTGGAAAAAATAGATTTGTTTGAAGGACAAGAGGTAAGAGTAGGTGCTAACAAGTATACAGTAGAAGGCAGAAGAGTCTATCGAAACGGTAAGGAATTAGAAAGAGGAGAATCTACCTTTGATAAAGAAACTGTAACCTTATTGGTCCCTGAAGAGGATATTTTTATCACTTATATTTTTCCGCCACAACGATTTATTTGTAGCAAGAAAGAATCAGCTGACATTAGTTGGCCGATTTCGAACCAACTTATTTTTTCAGAAAATCAAGTACAGGTTACTACTTGGGGAATCTCCGATTTATCTAAATGACCGTCTTATCAAAGAGGAAGGGCTTTATCCGTTTGAAGTGGGAAACCGAATGAAGGTTTCTAACTATTTTATAGAAAAAAAGAAAAGAACCAGTGGAAAGATTGGATGTCTTTTTGAAGAACCACAATTGAATAAGAATCGAATTCTGATACAAGAAAAAAATAATGAGTATCCGATGGATTTTTCCAGAGTATAGAAGGAGTCCGAGAGTCAACCCTATTATCCATAGTGGGAAAAATCATTATCAATCAACCTCCACAGCCGATAAAGCCACCCAAAAAACTCGCTCATCCGAGCCATTGTCCCAGCTTTAGGAATGTTTACTTTAACTGCATTTAGTTCAATTTGGACGAAAAGGGAATCCTGTAATGATGCTAGGAATGGGTGGATTTTAGTCTCCTAACAGCAGCGACAACTATGAGTCAGTATTTTTGAGGAGAGAAAGGATACCAAAGAACAGGAAAAAAATCGGATTCAAGATTACGAAGCATATTTATTAAAACAAGTATCCGACTTAGAAAGATACTACAAAGAAGAAACTAATATTTTACATTACAATCAACCGTCAATATCAACCATTACTGAGCTGATTGCAAAAGTATGATTCTAGAATTTATGAGCGAATGGACTATAATGAAGATTTCTTACAGGTGTCTTTAGGATTAGGAGATAAATTAAGTCAGCTAGAGTTGCAAACAAATTTTGATGAGCAAAGTAAAGATGAAATATCGCAGTTTGCTCGAACAGTCTTGCAAGACTACAGTTTGCAAAAGAAAGTTCCAATCACTGTTAATATCTTTGAAGCGACAGTTGGTCTTGTTGGGAACAGTGAAGTAACTAGGACAGCTGTGTATAATATGCTTTTTACAGATGGCAATGTTTCCATAGCTACTTAGATGTTAATTTTATCAACCTTGTTCAAGAACAGAGATATGAAAAAGATTGGTCTGAGTGGCGCTTTCTCCCTCATTTTAATATGCAGGAACGAAATATTCGTGGTTTTGTTCATGATGCCAGAAGCCGTGATGCTGTTCTAAATTCGCTTTACCGTATTATTCAAAAACGTTCTCAAATCAAACGTGAAATGGGGGAAAAAGATGCACGCTTTAAACCTCATTATGTCTTAACGATTATGGATGACTCCCATTTACTTGGCCATAGTTTGAATGAGTATCTAGCCAAGGATTTGACAGAGTTGGGTGTAACAGTCATTTGGGTGAAAGAGGCACGTCGTCTTTTGCCAGAAACTATCACAACTCTGATTGAATATAAGAATCAAAATCTAGGTCAAATCATTAATGATGAAGGATCCTATAGTGCACAAACCTTTATTCCCTACCCACTGTTGGATTGCTATGAAGATTCTATCCGTACTTTAGCAAATCTAAAACACATGGAAGTAGAGAAGAATACGATTCCAAAATCCGTTACTTTTTTGGAACTCTATCAAGTCAGAGAAGTTGAAGAGTTACAGGTTGCGTCTAGATGGTCCAAAGCGGATACTTTTAAAACATTAGCAGTGCCATTAGGATTGCGTGGGAAAGATGACCAGGTGGAGCTCAACTTACATGAACGTGCACATGGACCACACGGCCTCGTAGCAGGAACTACTGGTTCAGGTAAATCGGAGATTCTTCAGTCTTATATATTATCCATGGCTGTAAATTTTAGTCCAGAGGATGTTGGATTTCTTACGATTGACTTCAAGGGTGGAGGGATGGCGAATCTTTTCAAAGATCTCCCACATATGCTTGGGTCTATTACTAACTTAGATGGCGCGGCTAGTGCGCGTGCCCTAGCTTCTATCAAAGCAGAGTTACAAAAACGCCAACGGCTATTTAATCAATTTGGTGTCAACCATATTAATGGATACACTAAATTATATAAGGAAGGCCAAAATGCTACTGACAAATCAGGTTATCCAGACAAACCATTACCTCATCTGTTCCTGATTAGTGATGAGTTTGCTGAATTGAAAGAACATGAACCAGAATTTATGACAGAGCTGGTTTCGACAGCCCGTATCGGACGTTCGCTTGGAGTTCATCTAATTCTTGCTACACAAAAGCCATCAGGTGTCGTGAATGATCAAATATGGTCAAACTCTCGTTTCAAACTAGCTTTGAAAGTGTCAGATGAGTCTGATTCAAATGAAATTATCAAAACACCAGATGCGGCGAGCATTACTGAACCAGGGCGTGCTTACCTACAAGTAGGAAACAACGAAATCTATGAGTTGTTCCAGTCTGCATGGAGTGGTGCGCAGTATGCCCCACAAACAGAGGGAGTTCAAGAAGTTGTTGATGAACGAATCTGGTTGATAAATGACCTAGGACAATATGAGTTGCTATCTGATGACCTATCTAAGGACGAAAATTATACTGCTGATCAGACGGAAGAAATCACGGAACTCTCAGCTGTTGTAAACTATATAGCAAGAGTGAGCAAGACTGTTCCCCTTAATCTGCCAGATAAACCGTGGTTAGAACCACTAGAGACAGCCATCATATCCCCACAAACAGATATTCACTGGAGCGATGAAAAAGTATTGGCCGTTCCCTTTGCTCGAATGGATATTCCGACAGAGCAACGTCAGAAGGATTATCACTTTTGATTTGGAAAAAAATGGGGCATACAGTTTTCTATGGTTCACCAGGTTTTTGGGAAAATCCCTAGCTCTTCAAACTCTAGTGTTAAATCTCGCTCGTTTGAAATACTCCAGAACAAGTACAAATCAATTTATTTGACTTTGGGACAAATGGACTCTTGCCACTAAAAGATTTACCTCATGTGGTTGATTTGACACGGTTTGACGAAGAAGAAAAACTGGTTAAGTTTTTAAAACGTATTGACCATGAGTTGAAGATTCGCAAGGAGAAGTTTGCGCTCTATAATGTAGCAAGTCTTTCCCAATACGAACAAAAAAATCGGGTGAGAAACTTCCCTGCTATTCTTACTATTTTTTTGACGGGCTTTGATACTATAAAAGACACACCACTAGAAGAAGCCATTGAAAGTATGATTAACCGCCTCCTACGTGAGGGAGCGAGTCTTGGATGCTATGTGATTTTGACAGCACTTCGTTCAAATAGCCTTAAAATCAGTATGTCAAGTAATATCACCTCGCGCTTGGCCTTTTACCTGGTTGATGAAGGAGCTTCTAAGGAAATTATCGGACGCGATGCTTTAATTCAACAAGAAATTTTTGGTCGTGCCCAGTTGAAAGAAGATATCCCTTATGCCATTCAGGTTTATCTCCCAATAAGTGGAGAAGGGGACATTGAGCGCCTGTATAACTTGGAAGAAGAAGTCAAGTTGATTGCAAGAAGCTGGACAGGAGTTTGCCCAGAACCAATCCCAATGTTGCCAAATGAAGTGACGCTTACACACTTTAGTAATCATCCTAAAGTACTTGAGATGTGGTCGAGGGGGGAATTACCAATAGGGTTTGATAAAGAAACTACGGATCCTCAAGGGTTTGTTCCCTGATAGAGATGGGTATTTTGAATTCTTATATGATACTCCGCAACAACTGGAATATTGTGAAAATAGTTTGATACCAGGTCTGAACAAATTAGTAAATATTGAAAAAAATATTATTAAATACCAACAATAGTTACAAAAAAACAGAAGTATTTGATAAAATTATTGATAGAGATAATATACCTAGTTTCTTTAACGATATTCAAGGAGAAATTGAAAGCCGTCACAATGGTAAAGAGGCTTCAATGATGTACATATTTATCCCAGAAGCGCATATGTTGGGGACTTTATTAAATATGAAAGTAACTGAGGATGCATTTAAAAAGATTGTTAGAAATAGCGGAAAAGTTCACATTCATTTTTGTATTTATGGGAGAACAACAAGCTATTAGTGTAGGCTACTTAGATGTTGACAAGGTCTTAAAGAGCAATGTTCCTGCTGGATGTGTTGGAACAAGGTTCAAAGATCAAAAATATTTCAAAAAGTACAAACGAGCTTTTAGTGAACCTGTGGTAGCAGAGGATGAGACAAACTTTTTTTGTGGGTAGAATAGGTTATCGTTTACGATTGGTTACAGATAATGGATAGAATCTTTAACATAAGTTGATAAAAAAACAAAGGAGATATAGCTATGTCTCGTGATTACAGTTATGAGATTTACTCTTTACGACAACAGATTTCAACAATGTCTAGTGAAAGAGCGGATATATTAAATAAAAATTAGTATTCTAAAACAGAATAAGAGTAAAATACAGAGCAAGAAAAAGCGCAATTTCAGAACAATTGTCTCAATACGATTTGATAAAGGCAAAAGCTACTTCTAATTTTGCTGGAAATAGAAGAGATGATTTTAATAATAAAATAGAGACGCTAAAAGGATCGATTTCCCAATGGTTGGAGAATACCCAGAATAATATTGATTTGATTGACCAAAAAAATCTCAACCTATACGGCTGAAGCTTCTAATTTAGCAATTGGTATGAATTACGCTAGTCAATCACTAAATACTTATATTTATCTTCAAAGTCAAAATGAAGATTAAGGGGGAGAGTTATGGGAGAAATAAAATTAGATTTAAATATTTGGTCTGTTGATGTTGTTTCATATTCTTCATCAATTGATGCTTTGTCCGATCTTTCAAAACCTGCCTTGAGCGAGAATGACTTACAACCTTTCCTTAAAATTAATTCTATGATAGATGAGTTAAACAGTTCGATAAAAAACATTTAAAAAGCAATTCAATAGATCAGACTAGGAAATATGTCCAAAGGGCTGTAGCGAATAAAAGTGTCTGATGATGCTGCTGGGGCTGCAGGTTTTAGAGGAGGATAAGATGATTTCACAAGAAATGTTATGGGCGCAGTATTTTACAGAGTCCTATCTTGGTTTTAAGCCAAATTCACTCATCGATCAAATCGCTAAAGCTATTATTTATAGACCGGATTTATTTAGAACATTGGTTTTAAATTTGTCTCAGAGTGATATGAGTTATGAGTACAATCCAACAATTGGAGCAAGTATTGATTTTCGATTTCAATAAGGGAGAGGTTATCATCACTCGTCTTGGGGAAACTCAGCTTTTTTCCACATCTGAGTTTGTGCGTTTACTTGGATTAATTGATAAAATTTATACAGAAATTCTGCCATTAGGTAGTGTTATTCAAATAAATAGAGAAAAGTTACCCAAAGATGCTCTTGAGGATTTTATTGAAGAAAATGCCTATCTATGTATTAATTACAGGACAACGGGTATCAATTGAAAACAAATTTTTATCTAGATTACACAGGATATTTTTTTGGCCAAAAGGTTTGATTCCAAATCAAGAAACCTTAGTTATATCCGATGACATGATTGCATCCGTCCTTTTTAGGGGGCTAGAGAAGAATGATATTCAGGAACAACATGTCTTAAACCTACGTCGCCAACTACTTGCAAAGGATCTGGATTCTTATACTTTTCACAATTATCAAATGGAGGCTAGCCAATGAAATATAAGTATTCTGAATTATTGATAGCGCGCGAGGGACTTTATCGTTCAAAAAAAGTGGATTTGAGGATAAGATTCTAGCAGCGCTTCAAGGGACTCGAGAGTTGATTGGCACGGAAAGTTTTCGTTCTGCCACCAAAGATGCGATTAATGCAGAGCTGAGTAATTATAACCTGCCTTTATTATTTAGTTACCATGATTTAGCCAATGGTTTATATAATGAGTGGGATCGGCTGATGTTACGCTTTCAGGAGTTGGTTGATGAGCATAGTCCTGCTGCTGTCATTGATACGTCAGAATTTTTCCGGTTTAAAAAGAGCTGTGGAACAACCGACTCAAGAGATTTTGAACTTGATTGCCCATCCAGACCTGACAATAGCCTACTCTGCAATTGGGAGGGTATGGTTGGCATCAGCAATCCTTCTTCCGCAGATATCAAAAGCCATAAGGAAGAAGCCCTGCAATCTCTTCGTACAACTGAAAGTCGGATGGAATCATTTAATAGTGAATTGTTGGGGAGTGGCGTGACCACTACCCTCTCCACAATCGCAAGTGGTTTGAGTCGGTCTCGCAAAGCTGTTGGTATGACAGATCCTTATCATAATGTGGCAGCCCTTGCGATTTTTTTCAGGACACGAAGTTACAGGGATCAACAGATCGAGAATTCTAAAAGCTCTGCACGAAGAACTAATCCGTTATATTCGACATTATAATCCAGAAACGGCCTTTGACTTGAGCCAGATGAGTGAGCAGGAACTACAGACCTTGGGTCGTACGATCTCTCTTGCCTCCCATGGGAATGGCGGTAAGAAACCTCAGGAGCTGATTGATTTCTTGAAAGGGAATGAAGTTACGTTTGAGAAGGAGATAACAGTATATGACGATGGTCAGCACTACCTTAAGAGCAAAATCCAGATAAAAGGTCACTTTCAAAGGGGAAAAGTGCCATCACTTTTAACACTAAATATAAAGATGGTAAGTTAAGTCAAGAAGGAGAGTATAGCGTAGGAGGTCTGAGTACAGATTTTCTAGATGAAAAAGGCCAATTATAAGACGAAGATAGGGACTAAGGACTATTCTATAACGGGTGAGTTCAGTCTAGCAGACAAAATTAGTTCAAGCTATAGGGAGACTCGCACCCAACCTTTCCATTGGCTTTGGCTATAAGAATCGCTCGGTTGAGGTTGGTACCAAGTCAGAAGATGGCTACCGCGTGACTTATGTGAAAGAACATAACCAGGTCAAACAAGACTACGCAACAGTTAAGACGACCACTGAAACAGGGGTGAGAACGGTGGATCATGGAGAACAGATATTAAAAGCAGGGAAAAGTAGCAGTTGCTACAGTTTTTGTTCTTGGTGCTTTAATTTATGGTGTTACAGTTAGTGCATCTACATTTGGATTTGGAGCCTCGATAGCGGCTCCAGTAATAGCGAGCGCCCTTTTTATATTTAAGTTCTACAATGGAGGATAATGATGAAAGAAAATATTAAATAACTATTCGTTGAAAATATCTGGATTTGAAATTCCAAAATTATATAATTTGACAAAAAAATAGTATACATTTGCTTATTTCCTATAGTTTGTCTAGCATTTATAGGCATGGTTATTGAATTATTTAAAGGTGGGAAATGAATTTTATGAAATTCATTACTTATACAGTAGTATGTTTTGGGTTTGAGACACTGCTTTCATTAAACAATAAACTGGTTAAATTAGCTGTAGATAATATCTTTTGACGGATATTAATTTCGACAAGCACATAAGTTATTATCGTTATGTGGCTGAACACTCAGTCAAGTCTCAACAACTGTTTAATAATGCAAATTGTTTACTAGCTATTGCCCAAGCGTCATACTACCAAGGAAAGTTTGAAGAAACACTTGATAATTTGGAACGAATAAATTTTGAGGATAAAAATTTTAATAAGAAATTTGAGATCCAATTGTCCACAGCTTACTTTAAGATTCTTTCTCTAATCCATGCTGATAAAACAGAAGAAATTTCGAACCAAATCGATATGTTAGCTACATTAAAAGTTCGAACAAATTCTCAGGTTACTAGGCAGACGAGATGCAATAAACATAATAAAAAGCTATAGAGGATCTTGTTTTAAATAAAAATATCAAACGACTATTTTGACACTGCGGGAACCAGAAAATAAATTAGCTCGAATCATGTTCTCTTATTATGGAGCTCTCAATGCCCAATTAAAAGGAGATGAAGCACGTGCTCGTAGTTTGTTTGAAAGCATCGCCCATGAAAAATCCAGAACTTTTCTATGTTCAGGAAGCGCAGAAATATTTAGAAGTAATAACGTTTTTCTAGTACCTTTTCGTTTAAATTAAGTAAAAGAGAGTAACCAGGTCAAACAAGACTACGCAACAGTTAAGACGACCACTGAAACAGGAGTGAGAACAGTGGATCATCTCAAGGACATTTGACTATGTCGCAGAAACACCCCGGAGAGTCTATTTTCGCAATAGGAGCTGTTATTGTTGCTGTAGCAGTTGCTCCTTCAGCTATCACTGCTGCAGGAGCTGTGCTAACTGCAAAATTACTAGGAGGATTAACTAGCATCCTTATTGGAATATCTATTTTTAATAATAAAGGGGAGTAACATATGAAATTAGTAGAGTGAAAGTAGGGCGACAGAAAAACACTCTTCTACAACTTGATAGGGCTATTCTAATTTGCTTATTTTTAGTCTTGGCTGTTGATGTGATGGCACTATTTTTAGTATTTCAAAAGTAATTTGAAAATATTGGGACTCATATTATTAGTTATTGACTTTTTAGCTCTCGTCTTTGTATTTTATTTAAGATTTATATCTAGCAAAGTTGTTTATCTAATGTTAAACGATGCTATTAATCTTAAACTCTATGAAGACATGTTTGGGTTCAATCTGAAAAATCTATTAAAGCCCTATAGAGCAACGTACCAAGAAAATTTCCATTTTGTTAAGGGACAAGTGACTTTATTTGAAAAGGAGATTTTCAAAGCTGCAAAGAAAATTTTGAAAAATTAATTTAAAAAGTTTGGAAGAGATTTAGTACAGACATATTCCTAAGATTAACTTATGGTCAATTGTTGGTTTCCATCCATCTTCAAAGATGCGCAAGATATTGCTTTCTTTGAGGAACAGTTGTCCAAGGCGCCAGATTCGAAAGATGGTAAAGGCTAAAACTAATCGCCCAACTCAAGCCATAAAAGATATTGTATTCAATAAAGTGAACGACTACTTCGATACCACAGAACCTGAAAATAAAGCTAGCCTGAATCATGTTCTCTTATTACGGCGCTCTCAATGCCCACTAAAAGGAGATGAAGAACGTGCCCGTGGTTTGTTTGAAAGCATCGCCCATGAAAATCCAGAACTCTTTTATGTTCAGGAAGCTCAGAAATATTTAGAAGGAGAAAAACTGATGTCAGAACGTACTGCTTTTACCGATTGGAAGTGTTGTTCGAGTGAGAGAAGGTGTAGAGCCTGTCATGATTATTAATCATTGTCCAGTTACTGAAAAGGGACGGCAAGCAAGGTTATTTTGACTTTGGAGCTGTCAGTCTTCCACTAGGGACTTATTAATCAAAACATTATCTTCTTTAACAAAGAGGATATAGATGAAGTTCTATTCTTTGGTTACATCGATCGTAGATTTCAAGACTTTTTGAGTCGTTATGATGAGGAAGTTTCAAAAATCACCTATGAGCACTTTAGTGTAGATGATTTTCAAAAATGACATACAAATCCTAGGATTTCATTCTAGGATTTTTCTATATGATGAGAAAAATGTTATAATGAAGATTAGGTAGAATGGTCACTGATGTAATTTAAACATCCAGACCTGACAATAGCTTACTCTGCTATTGGAGGTATGGTTGGCATCAGCAATCCTTCTAGTGCAGAGCATCAAAAAGCCATAAGGAAGAAGCCCTGCAATCTCTTCGTACAACTGAAAGTCGGATGGAATCATTTAATAGTGAATTGTTGGGGAGCGGTGTGACCACTACCTCTCCACAATCGCAAGTGGTTTGAGTCGGTCTCGCAAAGCTGTTGGTATGACAGACCCTTATCATAATGTGGCAGCCCTTGCGATTTTTTTCAGGACACGAAGTTACGGGATCAACAGATCGAGAATTCTAAAAGCTCTGCACGAAGAACTAATCCGTTATATTCGACATTATAATCCAGAAACGGCCTTTGACTTGAGCCAAATGAGTGAGCAGGAACTACAGACCTTGGGGTCGTACGATCTCTCTTGCCTCCCATGGAATGGCGGTAAGAAACCCTCAGGAACTGATTGATTTCTTGAAAAGGGAATGAAGTTACGTTTGAGAAGGAGATAACAGTATATGACGATGGTCAACACTACCTTAAGAGTAAAAATCCAGATAAAAAGGTCACTTCAAAGGGAAAAGTGCCATCACTTTTAACACTAAATATAAAGATGGTAAGTTAAGTCAAGAAGGAGAGTATAGCGTTGGAGGTTTGAGTACAGATTTTCTAGAAGAAAAAGGCCAATTATAAGACGAAGATAGGGCTAAAGGACTATTCTATAACGGGTGAGTTCAGTCTAGCAGACCAGATTAGTTCGAACTACAGGGAGACTCGCACCCAACCTTTCCATTGGCTTTGGCTATAAGAAATCGTCTCGTTGAGGTTGGTACTAAGTCAGAAGATGGCTACCGCGTGACCTATGTGAAAGAACATAATCAGGTCAAAACAAGACTACGCAACAGTTAAAACGACCACTGAAACAGGGAGTGAGAAGGTGGATCATCTCCAAAGGACATTTGACTATGTCGCAGAGCATCCGGTCAGCAGCTGTATTTTCTGTAGCAGCTGTAGTTTTTACTGTAGCGTTGCTGCCCTGCTATTGGAACTGCGTTAGGTGCTGTTTGGAACTGCTAAAATTACTAGGAGGGTTAACTAGCATACTTATTGGAATATCTATTTTTAATAATAAAGGGGAGTAATATATGAAATTAGTAAAAAGATAGTCAGTTCAGCGACGGAGAATATCTTCTTACAAATAGAGACTATTAGTCAAACTTAGTTCAGTCTTAGGACTATCTTTGGGAGTGCTGGCAGTGATTTTTAGAATCTAAAGTGTAATGAAAAAGTGTGGTCGTTAATATTTATATCAATGATGTTGGGATTTGCTTATTCTTGTTTTATATCTACGAGTTTTGTCCTAAATCAAAGGTAATCTATCTAGTGTTAAACGATTCTATAGATTTAGAGCTATATGAAGCTATGTTTAGGGTTGAAGCTGAAAAATCTATTAAGCCCTTTTAGAGCAACATACCGAGAAAATTTCCAATTTTGTCAAGGGTACAAGTGACTTATCTGAAAAGGGAGATTTTCAAAGCTGCGAAAGAAAAATATTGCAAAAATATAATTTGAGTTTGGAAGAGATTTAGTACAGACATATTCCTAAGATCAACTTATGGTCAATTATTAGTTTCATTCATCTTCAAGATGCGCAAGATATTGCTTTCTTTGAGGAACAATTGTCCAAGGCACCAGATTCGAAAAGGTGGTAAGGCTAAACTAGTTGCTCAAGCTCAAGCCATAAAAGACATTGTGTTTAATCAAGAAGTGAACGACTACTTCGATACCACTGAACCAGAAAATAAGTTAGCTCGAATCATGTTTTCTTATTACGGAGCTCTCAATGCCCAGCTAAAAGGAGATGAAGCTCGTGCCCGTAGTTTGTTTGAAAGCATCGCCCATGAAAATCCAGAACTTTTCTATGTTCAGGAAGCGCAGAAATATTTAGAAGGAGAAAACTGATGTCAGAACGTACTGCTTTACCGATTGGGAGTGTTGTTCGAGTGAGAGAAGGTGTGGAGCCTGTCATGATTGTTAATCATTGTCCAGTTACTGAAAAGGACGGCAAGCAAGGTTATTTTGACTTTGGAGCTGTCAGTCTTCCACTAGGGCTTATGAATCAAAAACATTATCTTCTTTAACAAAGAGGATATAGATGAAGTTCTATTCTTTGGTTACATCGATCGTCGATTTTCAAGACTTTTTTTGAGTCGTTATGATGAGGAAGTCTCAAAAAAATCACCTATGACCACTTTCACCGTAGAAGACTTTCAAAAAAATGACATACAAATCCTAGAATTTCATTCTAGGATTTTCTATATGGTGAGAAAAATGAAACACCTAAAATTTAGTATATAGGTCGGTGCATAAGCAAGTTACGAATTGGTAAGTTTTATTAATAGAATAAAGATTATAAGCCCTCCTTGCCTGACTCTAGTATTCGTGGTATAATAAAGAGATAAATGAGAGAGGTTAGCTATGAAAAAAATAATTATAGGTAGTAGTGTTTTTGTAACTTTGTTGGTTGGTTCAGGAGCAACATTTATTTATTTAAAGAATCAAGAGATTTCTGTAACAAATAAGGTTAACGATCGTAAATTGAATATTGCTCTGGTAAATGAAGATGCTGGAGGCGTATTAAATGGCAACGCCTATAATCTAGGAAATGATTTCACAAATTTATTATCAAAAGAGAATACAAATCAATGGACTGTCATGACTCGTAATGTTGCTGAAAATCGATTTGAAAATGGGTCGGTTGATGTAATTGTTTATATCGAACAACAGTTTTCAGAAAAAATAGCTCAACTGGAAAGTTTTAATCCTGATAGAGCAAAGATAACATATAAAACGAAATCAAATTTAGATCCAGTTAAATCTAAGAATGTTGAGTTACGAGTAGGCGAGTACCTTAATACTATTAACCAAAATGTTATAAAAATGTATTTTTCGAGTGTTATCAACAACCTAGATGATGCTAAAAGAAATGTTGATAATATTGTAAATGAACAATCTGGCACGCATACAAAAATTTCTCAATATATCTATGGCCCGTCAAACGAAGCAAGTCAGTCTATGTTAAGCACTTTGGACTTGGCTTCAAATCTACAGAAAATGAATTCGTCTTATGAAGATTCTCAAAAGGCTTTTTCTGATTCTGTTGTTAGTCTTTTAAATAATACAGGAATCGGATTAGAAAAACAACTTACGGAAGTTAAAACTTATTTTGATTTTCAAAAGGGTATATTTGAGAAGAATGTCTTAACAACCAATAACACATTGAAAGAACAGCATGAAGAAAATTCTAAAATTATAGATGGTTTAAATGATTCGATGCTTAAATCATTGTATCAATTTGGAAATAGTACAGCTGAGGAAAAATCTGAACAAGCTAAACTAGAAAAATTTAGTAGTTGATTATCATAAGGTTATTGTTGATTATCAAGGTAAAATAAAAGATAGAAAATCCGAATTTGGACATCTCAAAACAGAATTAGAAGCAGAGAAAAAGAAAAATATCACTCTTTTACTTTTGGTAAAGAAGATGTTGATTTAAAATCGGACCTTACTTCGGATGCTAAAAGCAACACTTGTAGATCAGATTAATAAAAAGTTTGATTACTGAAAAATCATTTGCCTGAAACTTATCAAAACTTTAATTCGTTCAAATCTAACAGATATTAGTATTGAACCAACTGATTACCAAACTTTATTTAGTAAATTGGAGAAACTCAATGTTCTAACAGCTGATCAAGTTAAAGAATATAATGAAAAAATAGATTTACTTAAGAATTATACTAAATTTGATAAGAAGGCTACTTCTATAAGTGGATTACCTGTTTTTGAATTTTTATCGATTGAAAATGATAAGCTCGATAAAGTAACAGAAACGATGGAATTGACAGTTAAATTACCCCAATCTGAGTCTAAAACTGTCGAGGCATCTGTGACAAAACCATCAAGTAGTTCGCCTGAATCATCAACGGTAGTTGAGGCTAGCGGAGTTTCTACCAGTTCTGAAGGGACAAAATATTTATCTCCTAAAGCTAAAGTTTATGTTACAGGAGATGCTACCTTAGTTGGAGGAGAGCAAACTATAACAGATGATAAGCTTTATACTATGACGGTTGAATATACTTTAGAACCACATTATGGGAAAAATGAAATTTCATTTGAAGTACACATTGGTGAAACTACAATTCCTATCAAGAAAACTATTTATCGTAGTGATAAAGAAGAGTCAGATGTTTTAGTGAAAAAAAGATTTAAAAACATATTTTTGATAAATTAAGCAAAAATCGATCGTACAACTGGTATGATTCAAGCAATTTATGGAAGTCCAAGTAGTTCCTCTATTAATTTTTTTCTGCCTTATCACCAGATTCTGTTTACCATATGTACGGTAACATCAGTCGTGATGATATAGCAACTCAGTTGTCAGAAGATCAAGTTGCTAAATTTAAAGAGTCAGGTATAGCTTTGTTGGAACAAATTCAAAAACTCTTTGGAGTCATTAGAAAAAAATCAAGCAACGCATTGCCTGAATTGGCTGAAGCTGAGTTACCGAAATGATTATTTCAAAAAAATCAAATTACAAACTTAGCTGATTGGTATAACAATTCGATTAAGACCTTATCAACTGAGTACGATAAGTGGAAGGAAACGAAAAGCGAAACAATTGGAAGTGACGGAGACAGCTTCAGATGCTAATAGTGGAACATTAATAAATGATAGTGAATCATCAAAATCGCTTATATAGTTCAATTGAATCATTAGTGTCTACTACTTCTACTGGTTCAAAAGAAACTAGTCAAAAATCACGAAGCAGTTGGGACTATGAAGGATCAATTTACTCAATTTGTTGGTCAAGTTCAGACTATTAAAGATAATGTTGATAAGACTATTTCAACTACGAATGATCTGATATCTAATGAAGCAGAAGTTATTCAAGGGAATAGAGACTACGCAGAGTCCTTTAAAAACTGTTATGAAGAATATTCGTGATGGTGGAACGACCAATCAAAAATGTGATGAATTTTTTTATCTAATCCAATTGAAACTAAAAAAGAAACATATGAAGCGCCAATTTCAGTGGATAATAACAGAGTATGGGTTATTTTAGCGATTATTTTATCAGCAATTTCATCAGCAGGAATCACATATTGGTTGACAAAAGAAAAAGGCAAATAATGTAGATAATAACTCTCAAAATGTACTGACCCCAAAAAGTTAGACAAATAATTTAAGCGAAGGATTTAGTTCTGTATTGCATAGGGCTAAGTCCTTTTAGTTTGACCATAATTCGTTTGTTGTTGTAGTAATCAATATAGTCCACAATAGCTTGTTCCAATTGCTTAAGTGACTGAAACGCCTTCTCATAACCATAAAACATTTCCGATTTCAAAATGCCAAAGAAAGATTCCATCATACCGTTGTCTGGGCTGTTACCTTTACGTGACATAGATGTTTGGATTCCCTTACTCTCTAAAAACCTGTGATAAGAATCGTGTTGGTATTGCCATCCTTGATCACTATGGAGACTCGTATTCTCATAGTATTTCTCTGTAAAGGCCTGCTCCAGCATAGCTTTCACTTGTTCTAAATTAGGAGAACAAGAAAGATTATAGGCGATAATTTCGCTATTAAAGCCATCTAAAACAGGCGATAAATAGAGTTTCTGTGTGCTTGCTGGAATGGCAAACTCAGTCACATCCGTATAGCACTTTTCCATTGTTTTGGCTGCTTCAAATTGGCGCTGAATAAGATTCTCTGCTTTATTGCCAATCTCTCCTTGGTAGGAAGAATACTTCCGTTTCCGACGAATTCGAGCACTTAAACCAAGTACTTTCATCAGACGTTGGACCTTTTTATGATTGACCGAATAACCACGATTTCTTAGTTCTAAGTGAATCCGACGATAACCATAATTTCCTTTATGCTCATGATAAATTGACTGAATTTCAATTTTAATATCTTGATTCTTATCTGGTTTATCTAGCTGTTTTAAGTGGTAATAATAGGTTGAACGGGCAAGCTTAATAATCTTTAGGAGAATGTCTAAAGAAAACTCTGTTACCAATCCTCGGACAATTTCCGTTTTTCTTCTGTCTCTTTTTCCTCCTTCAATCGGAGTTCTCTCAACTTTTTTAGAATGGCATTCTCCGCTCTCAGGTACTCATTTTCTGCTTGAAGACGTTCTAATTCTGTCAGTTCTTCAGGTTTCTTCTTTGGCTTACGTCCCATTTTAGGCGGTCTCCCTTTTGTTTTCTCAACAATAGTATACGCGTTTTTCTTGTATTTCGCTAGCCAGTTAAGAAGTATCGTACGACTTGGGAGACCGTATTCAAGAGAAACTCTATCTTTAGTCCAGCCTTCATGTAAGACTTTATTAATCATTTCTTGTTTTAATTCAGGAGAATAGTAACGATCAATCAATTTAATCATGTATCTAAGATTAGAATTGTTTATCCCAAATTTATTTGAAAGCTTCTCTAAGCCATATCCTTGTTTTCTAAGTTCATAGATCTGAACTTTATCTTCATAACTCAATTTCATAATAAAAACACCCCAAAAGTTAGATTTTTTCTGTCTAACTTTTGGGGTGCAGTTCACTGGAGCTGGTATTTATTTTTCGATAATTTTGTGGGCAATCAACTGACGGTAACAAATCTGTTTATTGTTTTTCGCATCGTTGATGATCTGCAGAAATCGTTTCAAAATGATACGCGTCCAAGTTCCAGACTATTGATATCGACATAGGCTACTAGGTCGAGTCGAGGATTGACAGAGTCAAAACTCAAGACAGGAACAGTTAACTGATGCTTACTGATGTAGTCACAAACTCCTTCTGCTAGGAGACTATCAGTTGTGATGATAGCATCAATCTGCGGATCGTGATTGAACAGGAGTTCACTGAACTGATAACCTTTTTCTTCTAGAAATTCAGTCTGCAAAAGTAGGTCAGGTTGGTATCAATTGGAAGTTGATGTTGTTTGAGAGCTAATTCGTAACCTCTTAGACGGTCTTGTGTAACGAAAAGTTTCTTGGTTCCTCCGATAAAGGCGATCCGTCTGCATCCTTTTTTGATGAAATACTCAGTTGCATCAAAACCAGCTTGTACATTGTCATTATCAACAAGAGGTATAAAGGGTGAAATGGATTTTCCGAGGATAAGGAAAGGGAACTGTTCCTCCGCTACGAGCTTCACCAGTGGATCTTCTTCTTGAGCATAGAGGAAGATCAGACCATCGACACGTTTCCCATAGACCATCTGTGAGATGGCATTTGAGACGCTCTTTCTCATCTTTCCCCGTTGCAATCTGAATAGCGTAGTGGTTCTCAGATGCGACTTGGGCGATCCCTCGTAGGACAGATGGGAAGAAAGGATTTTGGTAGAAGGCATCCGAGTCGTCAGGAAGCACCAGACCGATAACTTGAGTATAGCTGCTAACTAGACTACGAGCATTGAGATTGGGATGGTAGTTGAGTTCCTTCATAGCCTTGCGAACTCGTTTTTTGGTTTCATCACTAATTGTTGATTTGTTTTGAATAACGCGGGTTACGGTTGAAGGTGAGACACCTGCAGCCTTGGCCACATCTTTAATCGTAACGGGCATAAAAATCTCCTATTTATGATAATCTGGATCACGGAAATGTGTCTTGTAAAAAATGGTGACCAGATAAAGAACAAAAAGAATGTTTCTGTACAGTGATAAGGGTTGACATATTTTGGCCAAAAAGTCCCAAAATAAGCGTAATCAGAGTTGGTAATCCTAAACAGTTCAAGATAAAATGGTAGCACTCTTTAAAAGCTCCTAAATGAAAAAGAGGCGTGATTTTTTTGGTGATATAAAGGAGAAGACTAGCTCCAAGAGAGACAATGAAGAAATTCAATCCAAAGAGGAAGCTAGCACCAAGGACGAGAAAGAGACTGATATAGACACGGTTCTGTTGGTACCAGTCTTTAGAAATAGCCTGGGTCAAGCTGTCTTTACTTTTGAAACTCTCCGTTTTGAATCGCGTGGTAGCGAATGCGAGTCAGTTCCTTACTTTCCTTTGCTGATGATGAGTTCTTCCGTATCAAAAATGAAGTTGCAGATCCTTTGGCAATTCTTTGCTTTGGCTTGGACCAATCAAAAGAGAAGGCTGCTGATTCTTAGTGCCTGAGTAGTTCAGCTTTCCATCAACGATTTGTGCATTCTCTGACAAGTCCATGATGGCTTCATCTGTCAGTGGAGTGTAGACATTATCGATAAAAGGTATCCAGTGGATACGTTTCCTGAGAGCTGTTTTGAATGGCAATTGGAACCATAGACAAACTGATGAGGAAAATGCTAGTAAAGAGAAGCTGAAACCAGTTGAGGCCGAAACGTTTTGATAGGGGCTTACGAAATCCCCAAATACTAGTAAAATACGAGAATGGATATGGAAGCATAGGCATCTTTCTAAAAGTGTTTTTCTATATGAGTATTATTATATGAGAAATGTACTTTATTTCAAGTCTAGTAGAGAAATTGCTTTTTGAAAAGCGGATTTTGCTACTATTTGTGGTCTTGTGTCTAATCTTTTAACTTTACAAACAAGCTCCAAAATGAAAAAAGGGTGGCGGGGATAAATTATCCCTTGTCGCCACCACTTGTAAGTCCTGAAACAAAGTTCTTTTTGTAGGAAGAAGAAGAGAATACAGATTGGAAGGGCGATGAGGATAGCACCTGCTGAGAAGTAGGCAATCTTCATGTTTTTCACATTGCTAACGAAAGGTCTGGAGACCAACGGCAACAGTAAAGTATTCTTTCTCACGAAGCAAGAAACTAGAGAGGATGTAGTCTCCCGAAAGGTCCCATGAAGGCCCAGAGCGCTTGTACAGCCACCATTGGGCGAACGAGTGGGAGAACAATTTGCCAGAAGCGACGGAAGTGTCCTGCACCATCTAGTTTTCGCAGATTCGTCAAGAGACATTGGCACGGTATCGAAGTAGCCTTTCATGAGCCAAGCATTCATCGGAATACCTCCACCAACGTAGAGGAAGATGAGGAACCAGCTATGGTTAAGGGCGTTCAACATAAGCGCCATAACGAAGAAGGCTGTCAAAGCGGCCATGGTTGGCACCATTTGGATGATCAAGAAGAAGACCAAACTTTGTTTACGAGCCAAGAAGTTGTAACGACTGTAGGCATAACCAGCAAGTACGATGATACTTGTTTGAACAGCCATTGTGATCAAAGGCGATAATCAAAGTATTAAGGTACCAAGTGCCGTACAAAGGTTTCAGTGAAAGAGCCCTTTGAAGTTATCAAAAATTAAAGTCGATGTTAGTATCTAGTTTAAAAGGCTGCGACGTTACCTGTCTTGAAAGGCTGACATGATGGTGATCAAAAGTGGATAGATAATCACGATTGATAGGCCAATCAAGTAGAGGTAAGTGAGGGTTTGAGTCAGTCTACGTTTGAGTTTGATTGAGTTATTCATCTTAGACGTCCTCCATATCAAATGCGTGTAGTTTCTTGAATGCGATCATAGAGATAGAGATGACAATGATTGAGATAATCAAGGTAACAGCTGCCGCCATAGAGTATTGAGGAGATGTACCTGTTGTCAAACGATAAATCCATGAGATCAAGATATCAGTTGAACCGGCTCCACCTCCGACAGTACCAGGACCTCCACCGTTGAAGAGGTACATGATAGAGAAGTTGTTAAAGTTGAAGGTGTATTGGCTGATCAATGTTGGTGCTGCAACAGCCAAAGATCATAGGGAAAGTGATGTTGCGGAATTTTTGCCAAGCATTGGCACCATCGATGTAAAGCCGCTTCGTAGAGGTCGTTAGGAATCGACTGCAAGATACCCAAAGGTCAAAAACGTAGATGTATGGGAATCCTAGCCAACCTTGCATCATAATCAAGGCAACCTTAGTCCAAGTTGGGTCTGTTTTCCAAGGGATAAGAGCTCCATCTAGGAAAGGAAGGACCTTAGACAAGATAGGCAAGACTTGAGTGTTGATCGCTCCAACACTATCATTAAACATGTTTGAGAATGTCAAGATAGTGATGAAGGCTGGAACATGCCCAAGGAAGAAGGAAAAATAACACCAAAGATACGTTTTCCTTTGATAAATGGTTGGTTAGCAATGATAGCTGTGAAAGATACCAATGACAATCTGCAAAGTAGAAGCAGACAAGGCCCAGATGATGGTCCAAGAAAGAACCGCACCGAAAGGCTGAACGGAAGGTACTCAAGCTCCAGATGTTTGTGAAAGTTAGTCAAACCAACCCAGTCCAACAATTTGTTTGGTGGCAAGTGTTGGAAGTCATAGTTGGTAAAGGCAATCATCAAGGTTACGATAACTGGGAAGATAATCGCAAATGTCATCGCTACATACGATGGGATGATCAAAGAGGTAGGGGAAATCCATTCTCATAAATACCTTTAATCATATCCTTGAAAAGTATGAGCTACAGGAATACCATTGTTGATACGTTTTAGCGATTGTATGTGCATCTTTGATATTTGAGAAATAAAAAGAGCACAGTAAACGACTACAAAGATTAAAATGGAAGGCACCACGAATCAGCATGAAAGAGTGAATTATCACGACCAGCTTGTCACCAAGAGTGATCAAATTGCTCAATTCAGGGCTTTGCAAGTGCTAGGAAAATACAGAACAAATACGATAGTTACACCAAGGAAAGATAAAACCTTTTAGCCTTTTTGTTTATTATAGATCTGTCCTAAACCCAGGAATCATTGACAGCAAGGCTGCTTTGCTAGGTTGTTGGTTTTTCCATGAATACTCCTTTCATAGGATGCGAGATAAAGCTTTGTCTCCAATCACTAGATACGCATATCTGCAATCATTCGTACATCTATAAAATTCAAAGGGGATTTTACTTCTCCCCTTGAACAAATTCAATTATTCACCAAATTTTTTTGTTTGATTGTTTCTTTGATCAATGTTACAGCATCGTTAGCAGCTGTCTTAGCATCTTTTTACCACTTACAGCATCAAAGAGCATTGTTTTTAGCTGGGATCCCAAACTGCTGACATTTGAGAGATGTTTGGCATTGGTTGAGCGTTCTTGAACTGTTTGATAACAGCTGTTGTCAACTCATCGTTTTTACCTTCAGCGTATGAACGAGCTTCAGTGTTAGCTGGGATTTCGTTAGTTGCATCGTAGAATGCTTTTTGTTGTTCAGTTGATACAAGGAAGTCTACAAATTTTTTTGAGCAGCTTCAAGGTTCTTAGTGCTTGATGGGATGATCCAAGCTTTACCACCACCGAATGTGTCGTATTCTTTACCATTTGGAAGAGTTGGGATAGTAGCAACACCGTAGTTTACTTTAGCATCTTTGAATGCTTGAGCTTTCAAGGACCGTCGATGATAGCAGCTGTTTTACCTTCTTGGAATTGAGTTTGGATTAAGTTTGGAGCTCCTTCAGTATCTTGCATACCTTTAGGCCATTTTTTTCATACCAAGATTTAGCGTAGTTGATACCAGTGATAGAACCGTCGTTTGCAAGATCCGATGTCTTTAGCGATCTTTACCGTTTTGTCCGAATACGTAACCACCGTTACCAGCAAGAAGTCCATATGCGTAGTAGAAGTTTGTCCAGTCAGCTAGGAAGGCAGTAGTTTTGCCATCTTCACCAGCGAAAGCGTATTTGCTGTCTTTAGCAAGTTCTTCTAAATCAGCAAAAGTTTTTGGGAGCTTCTTTTAAGCAAGTCTTTGTTGTAGTACAAAACAAGTGACTCGATAACGGCTGGAGCACCATAAACTTTACCGTCAGCACTGTTACAAGAGATTTTAGTCTTTATCATCTGTTTTAGCGCCGTCGCTCAAAGTAACTTCTGAAAGTTGTCCGTCAGTACCAAGGCTACCTACGCGGTCGTATGGTGCCATCATAACGTCAGCAGCTTTGACCTGATTGGTTGTCAAGTGAAAGGTTTGTCAAGTCCACCAAGTTTGGTCACCTGATTTTGATGTTAACTTTTGTACCTGATTCTTTTTCATAAGCTTTTGCAGCTTTATTTCAGCGTAGGCTTTGTATTGGTCTTCAACGTAGAAAGTGATTTCTTTTTGCTTCAGATGAACCAGAATCAGCCGCTTTATCAGCAGTTTTGCTTCCGCAAGCTACCAAAAGTAAGCTAGCAAGAGTAGCAGTTCCGAGCACAGCAGCGCTCTTCATGAATTTAGATGACATAGTGTATTCCTCCTAAAGAATAACAGTATAATTTATTTAGAAAAACGCAAACGTTTTTCTTTTATGAACCTAGTATAGCACAAATAGAAAAACGGTTGCAAGCTTTTTTGAGTTTTTTTAAAAAAATTTTTAAGGTTTCAAACATTTGTTAAAAGCCCTATACATAGGAAAAGAACTTAAAAATGTTTGTTTTTTTTGAATTGAAAAATATTAGGAAAACGATTGCGTAAATTCGGCTCGGTTTTTCAGAAAAATAGAGCAGATATTGGGAATGAATTATCTTAAATCAGAAAAATCTTTAAAAATTTTTTTCGCTTATTTCATAAAAATATCAGTGGGCAACAAGTTTTGTTTGATTAAAATAATTCAAAAAAATTTTTTTAAAAACGCTTGCATTTGTTTTTTTGAAAATGCGTTATACTTAAATTAACGCAAACGTTTGCGCCTTTGATTGCGCAACGTTTTATAACAAACACATGAGGTGCTATTATGAAAAAACGTCAAAGTGGTGTGTTGATGCACATCTCTTCTCTGCCAGGAGCATACGGGATTGGATCATTTGGCCAGACTGCCTATGATTTCGTTGATTTCTTGGTTCGTACCAAGCAACGTTACTGGCAAATCCTCCCTCTCGGGACAACAAGCTATGGAGATTCTCCATACCAATCATTCTCAGCCTTTGCTGGAAATACGCATTTTATCGACCTTGATATCTTGGTAGAGCAAGGCTTGCTCGAAGCCAGTGATCTTAAAGGTGTTGACTTTGGTAGCGATGCATCTGAAGTTGACTATGCGAAGATTTATTATGCACGTCGTCCGCTTTTAGAAAAAGCAGTTAAACGCTTCTTGGAAGTGGGTGATGTCAAAGATTTTTGAGAAGTTTGCTCAAAGACAACCAATCATGGCTCGAACTCTTTCGCAGAATATATGGCTATCAAAGAGCATTTTGACAATCTTGCTTGGACAGAATGGCCAGATGCAGATGCTCGTGCTCGTAAAGCTTCAGCACTTGAAAGCTACCGTGAGAAATTGGCAGACAAGTTGGTTTACCACCGTGTGACACAATACTTCTTCTTCCAACAATGGTTGAAATTGAAAGCCTACGCTAACGATAACCACATCGAAATCGTTGGGGACATGCCTATCTACGTAGCGGAAGATTCAAGCGACATGTGGGCAAATCCACACCTCTTCAAGACAGATGCCAATGGTAAAGCAACTTGCATCGCAGGATGCCCACCAGATGAGTTTTCTGCAACTGGTCAGCTTTGGGGCAACCCAATCTATGACTGGGAAGCAATGGACAAAGACGGTTACAAATGGTGGGTTGAACGCTTGCGCGAAAGCTTCAAGATCTACGATATCGTTCGTATCGACCACTTCCGTGGTTTCGAATCTTACTGGGAAATTCCTGCTGGTTCCGATACAGCAGCACCTGGTAAATGGGTGAAAGGTCCAGGCTACAAACTCTTCGCAGCCGTTAAGGAAGAACTTGGTGAGCTGAACATCATCGCAGAAGACCTTGGCTTCATGACAGATGAGGTTATCGAGTTGCGCGAACGTACTGGTTTCCCGGGGATGAAGATTCTTCAATTTGCCTTCAACCCAGAAGATGAAAGTATCGATAGCCCACACTTGGCACCTGCTAACTCTGTTATGTACACAGGAACACACGATAACAATACGGTCCTTGGTTGGTACCGTAATGAGATCGATGATCCAACTCGTGAATACATGGCTCGTTACACGAACCGTAAAGAGTACGAAACAGTGCCACATGCAATGCTTCGCACAGTATTTTCATCAGTGAGCTTCATGGCTATTGCAACTATGCAAGATTTGCTGGAACTAGATGAGTCAGCTCGCATGAACTTCCCATCTACCCTTGGTGGAAACTGGTCATGGCGTATGACAGCAGACCAACTCACACCAGCTGTTGAAGAAAATTTGCTTGACTTGACTACAATTTATCGCCGAATTAATGAAAATTTGGTAGAATTAAAGAAATAAGACAATATCAGGAGACACAAAAAAATGTTACCATTAAACGAATTTGTACAAAAAGCGTTACAATAAAAACCATTGCAGAATGTAGCAATGAAGAGCTTTACCTTGCTCTTCTCAACTACAGCAAGCTTGCTAGCAGTCAAAAACCAGTCAACACTGGTAAGAAAAAAGTTTACTACATCTCAGCTGAGTTCTTGATCGGTAAACTCTTGTCAAACAACTTGATTAACCTTGGTCTTTATGACGATGTGAAAAAAGAACTTGCAGCTGCAGGTAAAGAGTTGATCGAAATCGAAGAAGTAGAATTGGAACCATCTCTAGGGAACGGTGGTTTGGGACGTTTGGCAGCCTGCTTTATCGACTCAATCGCTACACTTGGTTTGAATGGTGATGGTGTTGGTTTGAACTACCACTTCGGTCTTTTCCAACAAGTTCTTAAAAACAACCAACAAGAAACAATTCCTAACGCTTGGTTGACAGAGCAAAACTGGTTGGTTCGCTCAAGCCGTAGCTACCAAGTGCCATTTGCACACTTCACATTGACATCGACTCTTTACGATATCGATGTACCTGGCTACAAGACAGCTACTAAAAACCGCTTGCGTTTGTTTGACTTGGATTCAGTTGATTCTTCTATCATCGAAGATGGTATCAACTTTGACAAGACAGATATCGCTCGCAACTTGACTCTCTTCCTTTACCCAGACGATAGTGACAAACAAGGTGAATTGCTCCGTATCTTCCAACAATACTTCATGGTGTCAAACGGTGCGCAATTGATCATCGACGAAGCGATCGAAAAAGGAAGCAACTTGCATGACCTTGCGGACTACGCTGTTGTACAAATCAACGATACTCACCCATCAATGGTGATTCCTGAATTGATCCGTCTTTTGACTGCACGTGGTATCGAACTTGATGAAGCAATCTCAATCGTACGTAGCATGACTGCCTACACTAACCACACCATCCTTGCTGAAGCCCTTGAAAAATGGCCTCTTGAATTCTTGGAAGAAGTGGTTCCTCACTTGGTACCAATCATCAAAGAATTGGACCGTCGTGTGAAAGCAGAATACAAAGACCCAGCTGTTCAAATCATTGATGAAAACGACCGTGTACACATGGCTCACATGGATATCCACTATGGATACAGCGTAAACGGGGTGGCAGCACTCCACACTGAGATCTTGAAGAATTCAGAGTTGAAAGCTTTCTACGACATCTACCCAGAAAAATTCAACAACAAAACAAACGGTATTACATTCCGTCGTTGGCTCATGCATGCCAACCCAAGACTATCTCACTACTTGGATGAGATTATTGGAGAGGGATGGCACCATGAAGCAGATGAGCTTGAAAAAAACTCTTTGTCTTACGAAGACAAAGCAGCTGTCAAAGAAAAATTGGAAAGCATCAAGGCTCACAACAAACGTAAATTGGCTCGTCACTTGAAAGATCACCAAGGTGTGGAAATCAATACAAACTCTATCTTTGATATCCAAATCAAACGTCTTCACGAGTACAAACGCCAACAAATGAACGCTTTGTATGTCATCCACAAATACCTTGATATCAAGGCTGGTAACATCCCTGCTCGTCCAATCACAGTCTTCTTTGGTGGTAAAGCAGCTCCTGCCTACACAATCGCTCAAGACATCATTCACTTGATCCTTTGCTTGTCAGAAGTGATTGCAAATGATCCAGCAGTAGCTCCACACTTGCAAGTGGTTATGGTTGAAAACTACAACGTTACTGCAGCAAGCTTCCTTATCCCAGCATGTGATATCTCAGAACAAATCTCACTTGCTTCTAAAGAAGCTTCAGGTACTGGTAACATGAAATTCATGTTGAACGGAGCTTTGACTCTTGGTACTATGGACGGTGCTAACGTGGAAATCGCTGAGTTGGTTGGCGACGAAAACATCTACATCTTCGGTGAAGATTCAGAAACTGTTATCGACCTTTACGCAAAAAGCGACTTACAAATCAAGCGAATTCTATGCTCGTGAAGCTATCAAACCTTTGGTTGACTTCATTGTGAGCGATGCTGTTCTTGCAGTAGGTAAGAAAGAACGCTTGGAACGTCTTTACAACGAATTGATCAACAAAGACTGGTTCATGACTCTCCTTGACTTGGAAGACTACATTAAAGTCAAAGAGCAAATGCTTGCTGACTACGAAGACCGCGACGCATGGTTGGATAAAGTCATCGTTAACATTGCCAAAGCAGGATTCTTCTCATCTGACCGTACAATCGCTCAGTACAACGAAGATATCTGGCACTTGAACTAAGATACAAATTTATACTAATACATTTTGTAAAAAAGCGAGTTTCGATTGAAATTCGCTTTTTTTGAATAATGTTGATTTGAATCAATCTGGTCTAAAAAGAGAGAAATCATAGACGTATTGAAGGTTTAACACTCTCTTTCAACCTCATGCTTCTTCTTAGTTGATTACCTCACATTTCTTGTATCCGCTTACACGAAGTGTTATAATATGATTGCAGGAAAGAAGGTGTTCTTATGTGGAAAAAATATTTTTCAAAATATAAATGGACTGATTTATTTTGGATACTATTTGTGATTTGGTCATGCCTTTATATGGGTAATAGTAGTTCCTTTCCACTGACTCATCAAGAAATCTCTTTTCATGGATGTTGTTATGGGGCATCACTTGCCTCATTTCACTTGCTATTTATTGATAAATTTGTTATTTCGAATCGAAAATAAATGGAGAGGTTAAAATTTTTTCCACTTTTCGGATAGACAGTTGAAAAATCGCGATTTATACCCACACCTCAAGAGGAGGTGCGGGTTTTGTCTTATCTGAAAGTTTTATTTACAGTGCTTTCCCAACCAAAATCTCTGCCTCAATGGTAATCTCTGTCAGTTGACTCCAGTCAATTTTGGTCTGGTCAACATGAAAGAGAAGGGGGGTCATGCTAAGTAAAGCTTGGCGTTGCTCGGCTGTGATGGGTTTGGTTAGGGAAGCTATTTGGCTAGATTGGATGCTGAAGTATTCCTGGAAATGTTCCTTGATATCTTGGTTGGAATAGTCCTTGTTTGTCAGCTGGTCTTGTACCCTTTGACGGATTTCTTTGAGGTGATTTTCAGTCGGGATGACCTTGATCAAGATGCCATCTTTGGATAAAACGCGACGGAATTCCCCATAGTTGGCAGGTGAAAAGATGTCGAGCAGGATATCCATACTGGCGTCTTTTATAGGAAGTCGAGCCAGGTCACCGACAAACCAATTAACTGACCAGTTGAGTTCACTTTTAGCTGCGATTTGGACCGAGTCTTTTGAAATGTCAAAGGCATAGAAGGTTTTATCAGAGTGACTTTCTTGGAGTTTACGAGAGTAGAAACCTTCGCCACAACCGATATCCAAGACTGTTTTTGCGGATGGATTAGTTGTTAGTAAGTCCGAGATACCTTCTAAAATAGCCTGATAAAAACCAGCTTCAAGAATTTGCTGGCGGTTTTGGAAGTTTTCCTTGTCGTAGTTGGCAGATTGCTTGATTTGCGGAGCCAAGTTGACATAGCCGAATTTTGCCAGATCAAAAGAATGGCGGTTGCTACACTTGAGGCTAGACTCTACCAAGGCCAGATTTTCTTGGCAGATAGGGCAGGAAAAGGCAGTCGCAGAAGCAAAACGCTGAAGTTTGGGTTTGAGGTTTGTATTCATAGTTTAAGTGTATCAAAAGAGGCAAATGAAAGCAACTTTAGGAGTAAGTAGATGGGAGATTCAGTAGAAATAAAACTAATTCTCCAATTTATAGAATGAAAATTGCTTTTATATCTAAATTTGCTATATAATAATGATAAGGAGGAAATAAGTATGTTAAAAGAAGTATTAACCGTTGCAAAAGTTGCGAAAAAATCATCACTCTTTTTGGGTGGTGTCGCATTTGGTACCCTTGGTTTGAAAATCTTAGCAAGTAAGGAAGCTAAAAAAGGTTATTCTAAAGCTTTGGCTAAGGCTTACAAGTTGAAAGACGAGCTAGATGCATCTGTTTCTGTTGTGAAACAACATGGAGACGATGTCTTGCAAGATGCCAAATATTTGTATGAGCAAGAGAAAAAAGAAGAGCAATTAGATAGCCTTATAGGAGAATAATATGTCTTTTAAAGTGCTACATAGAGGATACCAACATATCCGACTATCATCTTCTTTTTCACTCACCTTGGATATTCAAGACTATCTTCGTTCCTTGGCGAGAGATGAAAAGGGGATTGAGTCTATCCAGTTTTACATGGATCAACAGCACTTTACTCTACGTATAAAAGAAGGCTTTTCTGTATTAGATAATGCAGAAGCCTTTTTAAAAAGAATTGATAAAGGGAAAGTTTCTGAGTTGATGACTCTTCCCTATTCGTAGAGAAGAGAGTGCTTATTCTATTGTTTCAGGTGCAGCGATTAAGCGTGTGCTTTTTCGTAGTCTTGTGCCGTCTCCTATTCGCTATATATGGACTTGTTATCAGGCTTTTGGGGCTATGTTAGAAGCCTATCAAACACTAGCGCGTAAGGAACTAACGATGGAAGTCTTGGACTGTTCGGCGATTTTATTGTCCTTTGTTTATGAACCAATCCAAGACTAGCTAGCAACATCATGTTTATGCTTGATTTGGGGAATCATTTAGATCAGTGGTCCTTTGAAAAAAACTGCAACAGATTTAGAACAAAGCCTTCTTGCAAAAGAGAGCGATGTATTCTTGGTACAGGGCGATACGGTCGTTAGTATCAAGAGTTCCGATGTTCAAATAGGAGATGTCTTGGTCCTATCTCAAGGAAATGAAATTCTGTTTGATGGACAAGTAGTTTCAGGTTTAGGTATGGTCAACGAAAGTTCCTTGACGGGAGAGAGTTTTTCCAGTTGAAAAAAAGAGTCTGATTTGGTTTGTGCAAACACAGTCTTGGAAACTGGGAGAGCTACGCATTCGTGTAACCGATAATCAGATGAACAGCCGTATTTTACAACTGATTGAGTTGATGAAGAAATCTGAAGAAAACAAGAAAACTAAACAACGCTATTTCATCAAGATGGCGGATAAGGTCGTCAAATATAATTTCTTGGGTGCTGGTCTGACTTACCTATTAACAGGTTCTTTTTTTCTAAGGCTATTTCTTTCCTATTGGTCGATTTCTCCTGCGCTTTGAAAAATCTCTACTCCTGTAGCTTATTTGACAGCTATCAAGGAGGGGTTGAACCGTGAAATGGTGATTAAGGATGGGAGATGTTCTGAGAAATATCTGGAAGTTGATACTTTCTTGTTTGATAAGACAGGGAACAATCACAACTAGTTATCCTATAGTTGAAAAAGGTGTTACCTTTTTGGGGACTATAGCGAGGAAGATATTCTCAGAATCAGTGCCTGTCTTGAGGAACACATTTATCATCCTATTGCTAATGCCATCGTCAAAGCAAGCTGAGATAGAGGGAATTGAACATGAGGAAATGCATGGAAACTCCAATATATTGCAAGCAAGGGATCAAATCCCATATTGATGGGCCAACCAGTTCTTATTGGGAAATTATGTCTTGATGCAGGATGAGCAGATTCATATCAGTTCAGAACAAAATGCTTTAATTGAAGAGTACAAGAGTCACTACAATCTCTTATTCTTGGCTTATCAGAATGAATTGATTGGAATGTTCTGCATTCATACTCCTTTGAGAAAAGAAGCAAAAGCAGCCTTGGAGAAACTTAAGGCACAAGGGAAAAAATTGATTCTGGCAACAGGGGACACCTTGGTTAGGACAGAGGAATTAGTCAAAGATTTGCCCTTTGATCAGGTCTATACAGACTTGAAACCTGATGGGAAATTTGAGTTAGTAGAGGAACTGCAGAAAGCAGGTCACACGATTTTGATGGTTGGAGATGGATTGAATGACTCAGCGGCTCTAACCCTATCAGATATCGGTGTGGTGATGAATGAGAGTGCAGATATTTCTAAGCAGATGAGCGATATCTTATTGTTAGATAATCGTTTGGATTTCTTCCAAGAGTTGGATTGGCTATCATCATCTTTGCAAACACTCATCAAGAAGAATATTCAAGATACCGTTGTCGTAAATAGTAGTTTGATTGGCTTTGGCTTGTTTAATTGGCTCAGTCCTTCAAACCTCTCTATCCTACATAATCTAACAACCTTACGCATAGTCCTGCGTAGCCTGTCTATTAAGGGATAGGTGGGGACTATTCACAGCAAAAAGGAGTTACCTTTCTCGAGGGTAACTCCTTTGTTTATAGGTAAATGTTTAACAATTTAGTAAGTCAACACAAAGTATTTCTTCTTCCCGCGGCGGATAACAGTCAGTTCGTTTTCTAACTTATCTGCGTCACTCAAGACATAGTCAAGGTCTTGGATGCGGTCGCCATTGACGTAGATGGCTCCGTTTTGGACATCTTCACGGGCTTGGCGTTTTGAGTTAACGACACCAGATGACACAAGGAGTTCCACGATATTGTGGTTTTCGTCTGCTTGTACTTGGTAGTTTGGCACTCCACGAAGTCCTTGTTTGAGTTCTTTGACAGAAAGGTTTTTGATGTTTCCAGTAAAGAGTTGCTCAGTGATGTTGAGGGCTTCTTTGTAGGCCTCTTCTCCGTGAACAAGAGTCACGACTTCACGAGCCAAGACTTTTTGAGCCAAGCGTTTGTGTGGCGCAACTTCAAACTGTTTACGGATGTCTTCAATCTCGTCCAGTGATAAGAAGGTAAAGATTTTCAAGAAGCGAACAGCGTCAGCATCCATGACGTTCATCCAGAATTGGTACATTTCGTATGGAGAAGTCTTTTCAGGATTGAGCCAGACTGCGTTTCCTTCAGATTTACCAAATTTCTTACCAGTTGCATCTGTAATGAGTGGCACTGTGATAACGTGACCAGTCTTGTCAGCCTTACGACGAAGCAATTCGGTACCAGCTGTCATATTTCCCCACTGGTCAGAACCACCGATTTGTAGTGTGACGTTGTGCTCTTGGTTAAGGACGTAGAAGTCATATCCTTGCATGATTTGGTAAGCAAACTCAGTGTAAGAAATCCCTGTCTCGATCCGTTTTTTCACAGATTCCTTGCTCATCATGTAGTTGACAGTGAAGTATTTTCCGATATCACGGAGGAAGTCAATGAAGCTGATGCTACCAAACCAGTCGTAGTTGTTGACCATGACAGCCTTGTTTTCACCATTTTTCAAAAGTCAAGAAAAACGAGAAAGTTGTCCTTGGATAGACTTGACCCAGCCATTTACTGTGTCTTTTGTTTGGAGACTACGCTCAGCATCTTTGAAGGACGGATCTCCGATGAGACCTGTAGCACCGCCAACGAGCGCATAAGGTTTGTGACCTGCTAGCTGCAAGCGACGACTTGTCAAGATTGCGACAAGGTGGCCTAGGTGAAGGCTGTCAGCAGTTGGATCGTAGCCAGTATAATAAGAAACTTGACCTTCTTCTAGGGCTTTACGCAAAGCTTCTTCATCAGTCGTTTGAAAAATCAAACCACGCTCTTTTAGCTCATCAAAAATGTGCATGTGTCTTTTCTCCTTTATAAAATATTGTTTCTACCTATTGTATCACAAACTCGATTAATAGCCTAGTGTAATAGGGAAGAAAGTGGCTATTTTATTGAAAGTTTCCCTTTTATGGTATAATAGAGAAAGCGAGGACATTCATGAAAGAAAAGAATTAATGAATTAAAAACAAAAAAATGCTGCATTTTTTCCAGCAGCTAATGCAACGAATTGCAAAATGGAAGAAAAGACTAGCAAAAAAACTAGCTAATAAGAAAACCAGTAAAAAGGGAACCTCTTCTGATAAAGTTAGAAGGGCAGGATCTAATTTTGCTAAGGTTTTGAGTGGGTTTAAAATAGTCTTTAACACTCTCTTTATCTTAGGTTTTATCGGTGGACTGTTTGGCGCTGGTGTAGCTATGGGTTATGGAGTCGCTCTATTTGACAAGGCTCAGGTGCCTCAAGCAGAAGAGTTGGTCAAGCAAGTGAAGGATATTGCCTCTATCTCAGAAATCACTTATTCTGACGGCAGTACCATTGCCTCGATCGAGGGTGATTTGTTGCGCACTTCAGTCGCTTCAGATGCTATCTCAGATAACCTTAAGAAAGCCATTGTTGCGACAGAGGACGAGCATTTCAATGAGCACAAGGGAGTTGTGCCTAAGGCCGTTATTCGTGCGACCTTGGGAACCTTTGTCGGTCTAGGCTCGTCTAGTGGTGGTTCGACCTTGACCCAGCAGGTCATCAAGCAACAAGTAGTGGGGGATGCTCCAACTCTAGCTCGTAAGGCTAAAGAGATTATTGATGCTCTTGCTTTAGAAAGGGCCATGGGTAAGGATGAGATTTTGACAACCTACCTTAACATAGCTCCTTTTGGTCGCAATCATAAAGGCCAAAATATTGCAGGTGCCCAGCAGGCTGCAGAAGGAATCTTTGGTGTCAATGCTTCGGATTTAACGGTCCCTCAAGCTGCCTTTATCGCAGGATTGCCACAGAGTCCAATCAGTTATTCTCCTTATGAATCTGATGGTAGCATGAAGAGTGATGAGGACATGGCTTTGGGAATTAAGCGTGCCAAGGATGTCCTCTACAATATGTACCGGACAGGGGCTCTAAGTCAGGAAGACTACGATAAGTACAAAGATTATGACTTTAAGAAAGACTTCCTACCATCAGGTAGTGTTAGTGGTACTTCGCGTGACTATCTCTACTATGCAACCTTGGCAGAAGCTACTGACCGCATGTACGACTACCTTGTCCAACGAGATAATGTCTCTGCGCAAGAATTAAAGAATGAGTCCATTCAGAAATCCTATCGCGATTTAGCCACTAAGGAAATTGAAAATGGTGGATATAAGATTACGACAACTATCAATAAAAAAATGTTCATCTCTGCGATGCAAAAATGCGGTTGCGACCTACGGCTATCTGCTAGATGATTCGACAGGCCAGCCTGAGGTGGGGAATGTCCTCATGGACAACCAAACGGGAGCTATCCTTGGATTTGTTGGTGGTCGTAATTATCAAGAAAATCAGAACAATCACGCTATCGATACCAAGCGTTCTCCAGCTTCAACCACAAAACCTATATTGGCCTATGGTATCGCTATTGACCAAGGTTTGATGGGAAGTGCAAGTATCTTGTCAAACTATCCTACCAAACTTTCTCAAACGGGAATCCCATCATGTATGTCAATAGTCCTGGTACAGGCATGATGACATTGGGAGAAGCCCTTAACTACTCATGGAATATCCCAGCCTACTGGACGTATCGTACGCTTCGAGAGAAGGGTGTGGATGTCAAAGGCTATATGGAAAAAATGGGTTACGAAATCCCAGAATATGGGATTGAAAGTTTACCGATGGGTGGGGGGATTGACGTTACAGTTGCCCAGCATACCAACGGGTATCAGACTCTAGCCAACAACGGAGTTTACCATAAGAAACATATGATCGCAAAGATCGAGTCAACGGATGGTCGAGTGGTATACGAGCACAAGGATGAGCCTGTCCAGGTTTATTCAAAAGCGACAGCAACCATCATGCAAAGTCTCCTTCGGGATGTTATCTCGTCTCGGATTACTTCAAGTTTCCAGACGGACTTGACTACTATCAATCCATCCCTAGCTCGTGCTGACTGGATCGGAAAAACTGGTACGACCAATGAAGATGAAAATATGTGGCTCATGCTTTCTACACCTCGCTTGACTTTGGGTGGCTGGTTAGGTCACGATGACAACCGACCACTAGCCAAAGGAGCAGGCCACTACCGCAATGCCAACTATATGGCCCACTTGGTCAATGCCATTCAGCAAGCTGAACCTGGAATATGGGGGAATGAACGCTTTAATCTGGATCCAAGTGTGACCAAGTCTCAAGTTCTCAAAGTCGACAGGCCAGAAAAGCCCGGCAAAGTTTCCATCAATGGTAAGAAATCGAACGTTTCTGGATCAACAGTAACGAGCTACTGGGCTACTAAAGAAGGGTGCCCCAGTGACCACCTATCGCTTTGCTATTGGAGGAAGCGATGCAGATTATCTGAACGCATGGAAGAATATTCTAGGGAAGCATTCCAGCAGTGACTCCTCCAAGCTCAAGTTCAAGCAGTAGCTCTGGAAGTTCAAGTTCGAGTGGAAATACTCAAAGTGGTTCTTCAGGACGTTCACGTCTATTTAATCGTTAAGAAAGAGTAGTAGCAAGGTTAGTAATTTCTCCTTGTTGCTACTTTTTTTCTTTTGTTGGTTTTCGTGTTACAATAGTAATATGAATCATTATCAGAAAAAGATTGTTAAGGGAACAGTATACTCGCTACTCTCAGGCCTAATCTGGGGGATTTGTGGGATTTTAGGAGAGTATTTTTTCACTCATTATCCAGTGTCTTCTGGATGGATTACTTCTATGCGTTTACTAGTGGCGGGGAGTTTGGTTTTAGGTCTATCTGCCTTTCAGTTGCGTAGCCGCTTGTTGGACATCTGGCGTGATAAGAAAAATTATCTACCTTTTTTAGCCTATGCTATTCTAGGTATTTTTTCTGTGCAGTTTTTCTTCTATCTTTGCGTTGAGTATTCCAATGCGACGACGGCGACCATTTTGCAATTTATCAGCCCTGTTTTTATCCTGTTTTACAATCGAATCATTTACCAGAAGAAGGCTTCTATTACAGCTGTGTTCTATGTTTTGATTGCCATGCTAGGTGTTTTTTTGATGGCTACAAAAGGGGATTTGTCCCAGTTATCCATGACACCTTTGGCTCTAGTGACAGGTTTGCTCAGTGCAGTAGGGGTCATGTTTAATGTTATCCTTCCTCAACGCTTTGCACGGCGCTACGGATTTGTTCCGACTGTTGGTTGGGGGATGATTCTGGCAGGTCTCTTTAGTAATTTCCTTTACCCTATTTATCAGATAAGTTTTCAAGTGGATCTGGTAAGTGTGCTGATTTGTCTGACGATTGCCGTGTTTGGTACTGCTTTTGCCTTCTTCCTATCTATGAAGGCTGTGTCACTCGTTTCCCCGCTGGTTGTATCAGTGGTGAGTGCTAGCGAACCGCTCTCTTCAGCTTTATTAAGTGTTCTTTTTCTGGGATTGGTCATGGATGGTTTTTTGGCCTTAGCTATGGTGTTGATTATCGTCCCGATGATTTTTCTTATCTGTAGAAGAGGCAAAAACGAAGCCAGGTAAAGATGATTATTTGATAGTTGAGGCTTCAAATTTGAGGCCTTTTTTGGTAGAATAGGTATCATTATAACGAACTAGGAGGCACCTATGACTGCTACAAAAATGAACGCTCAAGAAATTATCCAATTTATCGCCAATGCGGAAAAGAAAACCTGTGTTAAAGTAACCTTTGAAGGACAACTCGCATCTGCTGTGCCTAGCTCTGTTGTCAAACTAGGAAATGTTTTATTCGGAGACTGGAAGGATGTCGCTCCGCTTCTTGAAGGTTTAGTAGAAAATCAAGACTATGTTGTTGAGCAAGATGCTCGTAATTCTGCAGTTCCTTTACTAGATAAACGTGATATCAATGCTCGTATTGAGCCAGGTGCGATTATCCGTGACCAGGTAGAAATTGGTGACAATGCTGTTATCATGATGGGAGCTGTTATCAATATCGGTGCTGAAATCGGTGCAGGAACCATGATTGACATGGGTGCCATCCTTGGTGGCCGTGCCATCGTTGGGAAGAACAGCCACGTTGGTGCAGGGGCGGTTTTGGCAGGTGTGATTGAGCCAGCTAGCGCTGAACCAGTCCGTGTCGGAGATAATGTTCTTATCGGTGCCAATGCAGTGGTGATCGAAGGAGTTCAAATCGGCAGTGGTTCAGTTGTTGCAGCCGGAGCTATCGTTACCCAAGATGTTCCAGAAAACGTGGTAGTGGCAGGTGTTCCGGCTCGTATCATCAAAGAAATTGATGCCCAAACCCAACAAAAAAACAGCGCTTGAGGATGCGCTTCGTACCTTGTAAAAAAAAGTAAAAAGAGGCGGATACTTCTTTCCAGCCTCTTTCTTCTATCAAAAGGAGGATCGATAGATGTTAGATTTGATTCAGACTAGACGAGATTTACACCAGATTCCAGAGATTGGCTTGGAAGAGTTCGAGACTCAGACTTATTTGCTGGATGTGATTGAGAAAATTGACTACGGGCAAGGACTTTGTTCAAGTTCGTACTTGGCGGACAGGAATTTTGGTCTACCTGCAGGGAAGTCAGCCGGAGCGGACCATTGGTTGGCGAACAGATATTGATGGTCTGCCTATCGTCGAACAAACAGGACTGCCTTTCGCCTCTCAACACCAAGGCCGCATGCATGCTTGTGGCCATGATTTTCATATGACTATTTCCTTAGGATGTCTCGAACGCGCCCTGGAGGAACAACCCAAGAACAATCTGCTCTTCCTATTTCAGCCTGCTGAAGAAAAATGAAGCAGGTGGGATGCTCATGTATGAGGATGGTGCTTTTGGGGACTGGCTGCCAGACCAATTTTATGGCCTTCATGTTCGTCCAGATCTGAAGGTTGGACAGATTGCGACCAATACACACACTCTCTTTGCAGGGACCTGTGAGGTGAAGATTCGTTTCAAAGGAAAAGGAGGGCATGCAGCTTTTCCGCATGAAGCCAATGACGCCTTGGTGGCTGCTAGTTACTTTGTAACCCAAGTACAGTCAGTTGTAAGCCGGAATGTCAATCCCATCGAGGGAGCGGTGGTGACCTTTGGCCTTTTCCAAGCTGGAACAACCAACAATGTCATTACAGACACAGCATTTTTACACGGAACCATTCGCGCTTTGACTCAAGACATGAGCCTCTTGGTACAAAAAAGAGTCAAGACTGTCGCAGAAGGGAGTTGCGGCAGCCTTTGATATGGAAGTCGAAGTAGAACTCAAGCAAGGAGGCTACCTACCTGTTGAGAACAATCCAGCCTTGGCGCGTGAACTGATGGACTTTTTTGAAGAGAAAAGACGGGAATCGAGTTGATTGATATCGAGCCTGCTATGACTGGTGAGGACTTTGGTTATCTCCTTTCGAAGGTAGATGGCGTTATGTTCTGGCTAGGGTATCGATAGTCCCTACGCCCTTCATCACCCTCAGATGAGTCCTGAGGAAGATGCCTTAGCCATTGGGGTGGATGCAGTCTCTAGTTTCTTAAAAAAAGAAGGCAGAGTAGAGGAATTATCTATGAAAGCAGAACTACGCAAGAAAATTTTGCAAGAAATGAAGGCTCTATCTCAGGAGCAAAAACAGGCTATGGATCGAGCTTTAACAGAGCGATTTTTAAAGCATCCTTTTTACCAAGAAGCTAAGGTCATCGCAACCTATCTCTCCTTCCCTCATGAATTTCAAACGCAGGAACTGATTGAGCAGGCGCTGAAGGACGGCAAGAAGGTTTCTGATACCCAAAACCTATCCCAAAGGGGCGCATGGAGTTTGTGGTCTATGATCCGCAGCAGTTGGCAAAAACGTCCTTTGGTTTACTGGAACCGCAAGGAGACTTGGAAGTGGTGGAACCGTCTCAGATTGATTTAATTCATGTTCCGGGCTTGGCTTTTACAACAGAGGGTTATCGGATCGGATATGGTGGAGGATATTACGACCGCTATCTGGAGACATTTTGCTGGGCATACCATGAGTACAATCTATCCTTGTCAAGTTCAGGAGTTTAACTTGGAAAACCATGATATTCCCGTCCAGGAGGTGCTAATCTATGAAGGAAATCTTTGATAAACGTTATCCTGTGACTAGCTTCTTCCTCCTAGTAACAGCATTGGTATTTCTCTTGATGTTGGTTTTTACAGGTTTAAATTTTGAACGAGCAGATACCTTGCTTCAGTTTGGAGCCATGTATGGACCGATCATTCGCCTGTTCCCTGAGCAGATTTGGCGCCTTTTTTCGGCTATATTTGTGCATATCGGATGGGAGCATTTTATTGTCAATATGATTTCGCTCTACTTTCTTGGACGACAGGTGGAGGAGATTTTCGGTTCTAAGCAATTTTTCTTTCTCTATCTCCTATCAGGAATGATGGGTAACCTCTTTGTTTTTGCTTTTACACCGAAAGTTGTAGCAGCAGGGGCCTCCACTTCTCTTTACGGACTATTTGCTGCGATTATCGTCCTGCGTTACGCAACTCGCAACCCCTATATTCAGCAGTTGGGGCAATCCTACCTGACGCTTTTCGTGATAAATATCATTGGAAGTATTCTGATTCCAGGAATCAGCCTAGCAGGGCATATTGGTGGCGCAGTAGGCGGTGCTTTTCTAGCAGTCATTTTTCCAGTTAAATGGGAGAGAAGGATGTACAGTACTAGCCAGCGAATCGGAGCAACTGTACTTTTTATCGCACTAGCCGTTTTCCTTTGCTATAAGGGAATGAACTATGTGTAGGGGGGATAGTTAAATGCGAGCACCGATTCGGTTGCTAATAAGTCATCTGCAAAGATGGCTTTTTTTATTGCAAGCTTCAACAAAAAAACAAAGCCCTTATTTAAGAGCTTTTGTTTTTCTTCTATTCTCCTCAGCTAACTCTTTT
>BNJU01000967.1_pt1 | contig 70409 bp, 73 predicted proteins | sample 8539281 | NCBI WGS metagenome assembly BNJU01 (sample SAMD00202456, study PRJDB9452) | human saliva metagenome | isolation source: human saliva | place: Japan | reverse complement strand
GGAAGTCACGTATTGCTCAGCATGACATGGCACTATCAGGCGCGGGCGGGGCCGGCTGGTTCGCCCTGGTCGCCTCCGTGCTGGTCGCCTCCCGCTGGGAGGGCCGTGGGCTGTGACCGCGGTCAGGCACATGGATGCTCGCGGTGGGCACGCCTCATCGCACTCCTCGACGGCGCCCACCGCCATCGCCACCGGGAGCACGACCAAGACCGTCAACAGCGCCGGCCAGGCCCCCGACTGGGAGGCCGTCTCGGCCGCCGTGTCCAACGCCGTCGTCTCCATCGCCGTCGCCACGGACAAGGGCGAGGCCCTGGGCTCCGGAGTCATCTTCGACAAGGAGGGGCACATCATCACGAACAACCACGTGGTGGCGGGCGCTTCCAAGATCCAGGTGACGTTGGCTGACGGCCGCGTCTATGACGCTGAGACCACCGGTACCGATCCCGCCACCGACCTGGCGGTCATCCAGCTCAAGAACGCCCCCGACAACCTCACGGTCGCCCAGCTCGGTGACTCCGACAAGCTGGCCACGGGGCAGGACGTCATGGCGATCGGTAACCCGCTGGGCCTGTCCTCGACCGTCACCACCGGAATCATCTCCGCCCTCGACCGGCCCGTCGTCAACTCCCAGAGCGAGGACGGATCGAGTGGCTCCGCGGTCTACACCAACGCCATCCAGATCGACGCCGCCATCAACCCCGGCAACTCCGGCGGCCCCCTCTTCGACGAGAAGGGGCAGGTCATTGGGATCACCAGCTCCATCGCCACCATGAGCCGCTCCAGCAGCGAGGGAGGCTCGGGGAGCATCGGCATCGGTTTCGCCATTCCCGTCAAGCTGGCGGATAAGGTCGCCAAGCAGCTCATCAAGTCCGGGACGGCCACGCACGCCTACCTGGGAGTCACCCTCGACACGGCCGGCGCCACGGCCGACGGCGAGAAGCGCGGCGGCGCCAAGATCACCTCGGTCGAAAGCGGCTCGCCGGCTGACAAGGCCGGCCTGAAGACGAACGACGTCGTCATCGCCATCGATGGCAAGACCACCGCCCAGGGGTCGGCTCTCACCGGCTACGTGCGCCAGTACTCCGCCAACGACAAGGTCAAGCTCACGATCATCCGCGACTCCAAGAAGCAGGACATCGACGTGACCCTGGCCGAGCGCAAGGACGCCTGACCGGGGAGGCTCCTCCCTGTGGTGGGGCGGAATGGCCTACGTCAGTCGATCAGGGCGATCTCTATTGATAGGTCGTCAGAATCAGCTTGCCGTCAACATACTCGCCCAGGAACACGTCCTCATAACCATCCGCCCCTTGCTTCTTCATCTCCTTGGTCAGCCACTCCTCATCCTCTCCGATGACCTCCAGGATGTCGGTCTGCAGCTGTCCGTCTGTGATTAAGGGGAACTTCGGGTTCTCTTCGCCTTCGAGGGTGATAATCAACTCCCCGTCCTGTTCGACCACGGCTCTTTTCACCTTCTCTGTCGAGTAGACGTTCTGGACTCGGAGCTTGAAAGACACGTCATGGGCGCTCAGGCCGACTCGCCTGCAGTTGTCAATGTCGATCTTTCCGTTGTCAATGACGATCAAGGTCTTGCCGTCTATCAGCTGCTTCGCCTTGACGTTGTGCTGCTTGATCCACTTCAGTGTCAGGATGAGCCCGCACCATATGCACAAGATGCCGATGTAGTCCGGAAGCTGAATGTCGTTATTGTAGATGACTCCACCAATGATACCTCCCAGGACGTAGTTCTGAACCTGCTCGCTCGCAGATGACGGGGCCAGGTTGCCTTTTCCGGAAAGGTTGATGATAATCGTCAGTGCAAAAAAAGCCGATGAGTAGCTATAGTGTCACCAGAACGAATCCGCTCACCATTTTCTCGTTTCTCGTCGAGTTATATTGAATGTACGCCACAGGGTGTGTTGTCAGTATTTTGGTGGTCAGGTGCCGCTCGCCGGTGCGTCGGGCGCAACTCAGCCGGGTACACCCAGTGCCCCCAGCATGGGGCGCATCTTGGCGGTCGTCTCCGCCAGCTCGTCGACCGGCTCGGAGTCCGGCATGATGCCGCCGCCTCCGAACACTCTGGCGGGGGACCGTGGTCCGGGGCCTGCCTCGGGCAGCTGGGCGCTGCGCAGCGCAATGCACCACTCGCCCTCGCCGTGCCAGTCCACTCCCAGCCCACGGGGCCGGCGTAACGCCCCCGGTCCATGGACTCGGCCTCGATGAGGCGCGCCGCAGCCTGAGTCGGCGTCCCGCACACGGCCGCCGTCGGGTGCAGCGCGTCCACCAGCGCCAGCGCCCCGGTGTCCCCGGCGACCACCCCGGTGACGTCGCTGGCCAGGTGCAGCACATTCGGCAGCGTCAGGACGAAACGGGCCGGGGCCTCCACCACCGAGCACAGCGGCTCCAGCGCCGTGATCGCCGAGTCCCGCGCCAGCTCGTGCTCCCGGTTGTTCTTCTCAGAGCCCTCCAGCCAGGACGCCAGACGCGCGGTCGCCAGGGCGTCCTCGCCGGCGTGCCGGCGGGCCGTACCGGCCAGCACCCTGCTCATGAGGCGCCTATCCCGCAGGCGCAGCAGCAGCTCAGGGCTGGCCCCCACCATCTGGTCGACGGCGAAGACCCAGGTGGAGGGGTAGTCGCGGGCCAGGTGCTGCAGCACTGTTCCGGTGGGCAGCGGCGCGGCCGGGTAGGCCAGTACGTCGCGGGCCAGGACCACCTTGCGGGCCTGCCCCGCACGCATCCGCTCCTGCGTCGCGCAGACCGCCCGGCACCACTGCTCCTCGCTGAGCGCCCCGGCCTCAACGGCGGTGGTCCCGCCGGATTCTCCGTCGTCGCTGGCTGGCTCCCGGTCAGCCGCCGCGCGGGCCTGCGCCGTCATCGCCTCCAGGAGCATCTCGGGATCCGGGTGCTCCGGCTCGCTCCCGTCGTCAGCCCCGGACACCACGGTCGTCAGCCAGGCGCCGGAGTCGTCGCACCCGACGAGGACTTCGGGAACCACCAAGACCGAGGACTGCTCGGAGCTGGGGGAGAAGGTGATCGCACCCAGCGCCACCGGCCCGGTCCCGGGGCGGACCAGCGCATCGCGCCACCAGGCCGCGCCGACGACAGCCCGCCACGCGGCCCGCAGCGCCTCGATGCGATCCGCCCCGTGGGCCTCGATCACCAGGGCGCGGCCCAGGCCGATGAGTCCGTGCCCCTCGTGCACCCAGGAGCTGACATCCTCGCGGCCTGCCAGCAGGTCAATGAGCGCGAGCCCCTCCAGTGCGCCCTCGGGCAGCTCGTGGGTGCGGAAGGACAGGCGTGGTGGCGCGACCCGGCAGTGCTCGGCCCTCATGACGTCGGTCCCGGGCCGCTGCTCAGGCCGGTTCGCACTGATCGCCTCGGACGGGCATGGGCCGCGTGGCCCGGTGAACCGCGACGATCCCGCCGGAGAGGTTCTTGTAGCCCACGCCCCGCCAGCCGGCCTCCTGCATGAGGCCGGCCAGCTCGCGCTGGTCCGGCCAGGCCAGGATCGACCTGCCCAGGTAGTCGTAGGCCTCGGTGTTGGAGGAGACCAGGCGGGCGGCGGCCGGCAGGGCGCTGCCCAGGTAGAAGCGGTACAGGTGGCGGAAGGCCGGCCAGACCGGGGTGGAGAACTCCGCGATGACGATCCGCCCGCCCGGCACCGTCACCCGGCGCATCTCCGACAGTGCCCGGGCCGTGTCCTGCACGTTGCGCAGCCTGTAGAGATGGTGACGACGTCGAAGCTCTCGTCGGCGAAGGGCAGCGCCGTGGCGTCCCGGCCACGAAGGCGATCTCGGGGTGGCGGCGCTTGCCCTCGGCCACCATGCCGGTGGAGAAGTCGCAGGCCACGACCTCGGCGCCGTCGGCGGCGTACTCCACCGAGGAGGTGCCGGTCCCCGCGGCCAGGTCCAGGACGCGCGTCCCCGGCCGCGCGGCGACGGCCGCGCGCGTCACCCGGCGCCACATGTGCACCTGGAACAGGCTCATCACGTCATTGGACAGGTCGTAGCGGCGCGCGACGGCGTCGAAACATCCCGGCGACCTCGCGTGGGTCCTTGGCGAGGCTGGCTCGAAGGGGGGATCGGCTCATGGGGCTCATCATCGCAAATCCCGACCGCGGTCTGGCCGCCGAGGCGTGCTGCAGACCGCTCCCAGCCGACCTCCGACCGCGCCGGCAGCGCTCTAGGACGCAGGTCCCGTCCTCCACTGTTGAAATTCGTCACTCACTTGCAGCGTAATTCTGGGGTGCCGCCATCTGTCGTTGAGGCGGGGAGTTCTCAGAGGAACGCCGTCATGTCAACGAAAACCGCGGTTCACCGCCCGTCTCGACGCTCTCGTCATGGAGGTGTCGGCCGCCTGGGTACAGTCGGCACAGGCTCCGCCCCGTGTGGGGCCTGCATTACGGTGCCAACTGTGATGCCTATGACAACGCCCGCTGTACCAGACGTGCCGAGGAGGGAGGCCCTGAGTGACCCAGGCAGCCGCCCATTCCAGCGCCCTCCGCCGCTGCCGGACGTCATCGTCGTCGGGGCCGGCCCGGCCGGGTCCTCGGCGGCCTACCACATGGCCACTCTCGGCCTCGACGTCATCCTCCTGGAGAAGCAGGAGCTCGGCCGGGACAAGGTCTGCGGGGACGGCCTGACCCCCTCGGCCGTGCGCGAGCTGGTCTCCATGGGGATGGACACCACCGGCTGGCAGCGCAACCGCGGCCTGCGCGTCATCGGTGGCGGGCACCTCCTCCACTTCCCTGGCCGGAGCAGGCCTCCTTCCTCCCACGGGATGGCCCGCCCTGCGCCCTGCTCGACCGCGACCTGGCCGAGCACGCCGCCGCAGCCGGAGCCCGCCTGCTCACCGGCGTCACCGTCACCGCCCCCGTCACCTCTCCCACCGGCCGCGTCACCGGTGTCGAGGCCCGCCCCACCAACCGGGTCGCCTATCCCGGCATCGAGGGGCCCACCACCTTCACCGCCCCACTGGTCATCGACGCCGGAGGCGTCTCGGCCCGCCTCGCCACCGCCGTCGCGGGCGTACCAAGAACGAGCGGCGCCCCGATGGGCGTGGCCGTGCGCGCCTACTTCCGCTCGCGCGCCAAGGACGCCTGGATGGAGTCCCGCCTCGAGCTGTGGGACGGCGCGCCCGGCAAGTCCGACCTCCTGCCCGGCTACGGCTGGATCTGGTCCGTGGGGAGGCTGGTCAACGTCGGGCTCGGCTCGGTCTCCTCGCGCGCCCAGGCCACCGCCATCGACCACCGCGCCGTGTTCAACCGCTGGATGGACAACGTCCCGGCCTCCTGGGGCTTCACCAGGAGAACCAGGTCGGCGGCCTGGTCAGCGCCGCCCTGCCCATGGCCTTCAACCGCAAGCCGCACTACGCCGACGGCCTCATGCTGCTGGGCGACGCCGGCGGCATGGTCTCGCCCTTCAACGGCGAGGGCATCGCCCAGGCCCTCATGTCCGGCCGCCTGGCCGCCCAGGCCGCCGCCCAGGCATCCGCCCGCACGACCACCTCCGGCCGCGAGCAGGTCCTGGCCCAGTACTCCAAGGCCCTCAGCTCCGAGATGGGCGGCTACTACACGCTCGGCCGTGTCTCTGTCGCCCTCATCGAGCACCCTGAGGTCATGCGCACGTGCACCTGCTACGGGCTGCCGCGCAAGCGCCTCATGAAGCTCGTCACCAAGCTCCTGTCCGACGGGTGGGAGCGCCGCGGCGGCGACGGAATCGACCACTTCATCCAGCTCCTGACAAGGATGGTGCCGGAAGCATGAACCCCTACGCCTCCCTGCTCATCATGGCCGCGCTGGCTCCTCCTGGTGGCCGTCGGCGGTCTGGCCATGAGCGCCATCATCAGCCCCTGCCCGGCGCAACCGGGTCAAGGTCGCCAACTACGAGTGCGGCATCGACCCCACCCCGCCAACACCGAGCACGGGCGCTTCCCCGTCTCCTTCTACCTGGTGGGCATGACCTTCATCATCTTCGACGTCGAGGTGGTCTTCCTTTACCCCTGGCCACGGCCTTCGGGCGCCTGGGCTTCTTCGGCTGGGGCGCCGTCCTGTTCATCGGCCTGATCACCGTGCCCCTACATCCTCGAGTGGCGTCGCGAGCGGACTGACTGGGACTGAAGCTGCCTGGACCGGCCAGGACCCAGCCCGACGATCCCAAGGAGAACACAGCAGTGAAGAGCATGAAGAAGCACAACGCCTACATGGCGTCCATCCCCTCCAAGCGCCATGACCCCTACGCCGCCGCTGCCGCCGAGGTCGACAGCCCGGGCTTCCTGCTGACCACCGTCGAGAGCTCGCGGGCCTGGCCCAGGCTCAGCTCCATGTGGCCCGTCACCATGGGCCTGGCCTGCTGCGCCATCGAGATGATGGCCGCCGGCACCCCCCGCTTCGACATGGCCCGCTTCGGCTGGGAGGTCTTCCGCGCCTCCCCGCGCCACGCCGACGTCATGATCGTCTCGGGCCGCGTCTCCCACAAGATGGCCCCCATCGTGCGCAACGTCTACGACTCCATGCCCGAGCCCAAGTGGGTCATCTCCATGGCGCCTGCGCCTCCGGGAGGCATCTTCAACAACTACGCCGTCGTCCAGGGCTGCGACCACATCGTCCCGGTGGACATCTACCTGCCGGGCTGCCCGCCGCGCCCCGAGATGCTCCTCAACGCCATGCTCGAGCTGACCCGCCAGATCGAGAAGAAGCCGCTGTTCAAGCACCGCGAGGAGATCGCCCGCGCCGTCGAGGCCGCCGCGCTGTCGGCCACCCCCACCCATGAGATGAAGGGCCTGCTGGCATGAGTGAGAAGAACGCCCTGGGACACGACTCGGGCTCCGAGGCCCTGACCGAGACCCCTGAGGTCCCTGCTGTCCCCGGAGGTCGCCGGCACCCCGTGCGCCCTGAGCTGCGCCTGAGGTCATCGCCGCCCCCACCGGCTAGTTCGGCGTCCCTCCGACGCCGGTGACACCACCGGCTACGGCGAGCACCGCAGCGTCGTCACCCTCGCCCGCCGCCGCCGCGCCCTTACGGCGGCTGGTTCGACGACGTCGTCGACGCCCCTCATCGAGGACCTCCAGGAGGCCGGCATCGACCCGGCCGTCGCCATCGAGAAGGTCGTCATCGAGCACGACGAGCTCACCCTGTTCATCGCCCGCGAGCACCTGCTCGACGTCGCCCGCCCCTGCGCGACGACCAGGACCTGCGCTTGAGCTGTGCCCGCGTCATGGCGTCCACTCACCCCGAGCTGGCTGGGCGCGAGCTGCACGCCCTGCATCCAGCCTCATGAGCCTGACCCACGGCGGACGTCAGCTGCGCCTGCAGGTCGCCTGCCCCTGAGACCGACCCGCACGTGCTCCTCTCGTCTCGCTCTCACCCCGGCAACGACTGGCACGAGCGCGAGACCTGCGACCTCATGGGCACTGTCTTTCGACGGCCACCCCCACCTGACCCGCACCGCCATGCCCGACGACTGGTGGGCCACCCCAGCGCAAGGACCACCCGCTGCGCGGTATTCCCTGTCGAGTAAGGGGCGCCCAGACCCCGCCCGCCGACACCCGGAGGTCCTACTCGCTGATGAGCACCGCACGCACCTTCCGCGCTTCCGGCCCCGCCACGGACGAGCCTGTCCGCCGGCGCCGAGCAGTTCACCGTCAGGGGCGGGACTGGGACGACGTCGTCGCCCAGATCGTCGAGCGCGACGAGGCCGACCGCCTGCGCAACGACCGGATCGTCCCTCAACATGGGCCCGGTCCACCCCTCCACCCACGGCGTGCTGCGCCTGGTCCTGAGGCCGACGGCGAGTGTCGTCACCGAGGTCCGCGTCGGTACCGCCACCCGCACACCGGTATCGAGAAGAACATGGAGTACCGCACCTGGGTGCAGGGCGAGACCTTCGTGACCCGCATGGACTACGTGGCCCCTTCTTCCAAGAGGTCGCCCTACGCGCTCGCCGTCGAGAAGCCCTGGGCATCACCGACGACGTCCCCGAGAAGGCCACTCGTCACCCGCGTGCTGCCCATGGAGCCAACCGCATCTCCTCCCACGTCGTGGCCGTGGGCACCGGGGGCAACGAGATGGGCGGCACCACGCCTGCATGACCATCGCCTTCGCTGCCGCGAGAACATCCCTCAAGGCCTCGAGATGGTCTCCGGGCTGCGCATGAACCACGCTTACATCCGCCCTGGGGCCTGGGCCCAGGACATCCCTGAGGGCTTCACCGAGTTCGTGCGCTCGGTCATGCCGACATCAAGAAGGACATCCACGAGCTCGAGCTGCTGCTCCTGGAGAACCCGATCCTCAAGTCCCGCTTCATCGGCGTGGGGAGATCAGCCCGGCCGGAGGGGCTCGCCCTGGCCCGACCGGGCCCTGCCTGCGCGCGGCCGGCTACCCGCTGACCTGCGGCGCACCAACCCCACTGCAGCTACGAGACCTACGACTTCCCGGGTCCCCACCTACAAGGTCTCCTGACCGCTACAACCGCCTGCGCATCCGCCTGACGAGGCCTACGAGAGTCCTCAAGATCGTCTCCCAGTGCCTGACCGCTCGAGGAGATCGGCGCCCGCGGCACGACCCCTCCAACACCACGATGCAGGCTGACCTGACCATCGCCTGGCCCGCCTCGCATGTCCATCGCCACCGACGGCCAGGGCCAGTCCCTGGAGCACGTGCGCGAGATCATGGGCAGCCCCATGGAGTCCCTCATCCACCACTTCCGGCTGGTGACCCAGGGCTTCCGTCCCGGCGGCAGGTCTACCAGATCGCTGAGCACGCTAGTGATCCTGGGCGTCCACGTTGTCTCCGACGGCGGCACCTGCCCTACCGGGTCCACTCGCGACCCTCCTTCTCCAACCTGCAGTCGCTGGCCATGATGGGGAGGGCGGCATGATCGCCGACCCGTGCCCACTCCTGGCCTCCATCGACCCCGTCCTGGGAGAGGCGGACCGCTGATGAGCACCACCGAGAACGCAGTCAACCCGGCTGTCGAGACCATCGCCACCGTCAGCGCGGGGCTCGGCCCGGTGGGCACCGTCGCGCAAGCCGCCGTCGCCGCCGGATACAGCACCGAGGTCGCCCAGGGCCCAGGTCGACATCGAGCGGATCATCGCCCGCCACCCGGCGGGCAGTGAGCGCAGCGCCCCTCATCCCGATGCTCCACCTCATCCAGTCCGTGGACGGCCACGTCCTCCCGGCCGGCATCGCCCCCGCGCCGCCCGGCTCGCGCCTGGAGCGGCCGCCGAGACAGCGCCGCATGGCCACCTCACAGCCAGTCTCCGCCGCCACCGTGCGCACCTACCACGTGCGCGTGCACCAACGCCCTGTGCGCCGTCGCTGGCGGGGACGAGATCTGGAAGGCGGTCAACGAGACACCGGCTCATGCCGAGGAGCATCCAGCGAGGACGGCACCATCAGCCCCGAGCGCGTCGAGCGCAACGCCGCCTGCGACCACGCCCCCGTCGTCATGGTCAACTGGAGTTCTTCGACACAGACGACCTCGCTGTCGCCATGATTAAGGGCCCTCGAGCGCGGCGCGCGGACGACGCTGCACCTGCGCCCCGAGACCGGTCCCCACCTTCCGGGAGAACGGCGCCCGCCGGCTGAGCTCGGAGGACGGCCGCACCGACGAGGGCGCGGCACGAGCGAGACGATCTGCGCGGCCTGCGCATCGCGCTGCGAGCACGGCTGCGACCATGTCAGGAGGTGAGACCAAGTGAGTGACACCGCCACTCACACCGCGCCGGGGGACCTCACCCTGTCCTGAGCGACCTGTGGGACCAGGAGCGCTCCTGGACGCAGACCCACTCGACCACGGCGGCTACGAGGGCCCTGGGCTGCCAAGACCCTCAGGCTGCGAGGAGCCTCATCGGGTTCATCAAGGACCCGGCCCAGCGCGGACGGCGGCGGCGCCGGCTTCCACCGGCCTGAAGTGGTCCTTCCTGCTCGGTCGATCGCGCCCGCGCGACCCGTGGTCAACGCCGACGAGTCCGAGCCGGGCACCCGCAAGGACATCCCCACGATCATGTCCAACCCGCAGGCGCTCATCGAGGGCATCGCCATCACCGCGCGCCATCGGCGGCGACCACGCCTTCGTCTACTCCGCGCGGCGAGGTCTCACGCCCACCGCCGCCTCGCCTGCAGCGCCAGTGCGCGAGGCCAATACCGAGTCCGCCTGCTGGACACCGGCTTCGGGCTGACGCCAGCGAGCGGCTGCGCATCACCGCCCACGCCGGGGCCGGGCGCCCATCTGCGGTCGTGGTGGCACAGACCACCTGTCGACCTCCTCGAGGGCTGCCGCGGCCACCCCCGCCCAGCCGCGTCTTCGCCGCCGCCGCCGGCTACGCCCGGGCCCACGGTGCAACAACGCTGAGACCATCGCCTCGGTCCCAGAGATCCTGGCTCATGGCGCCCAGTGGTACTCCACCTATGGGCACCGAGGAAGTCCAAGGGCCACGGCATCTTTCTCCTGCGCGCGCCACGTGGCCCACGCGGCTGCGCGCCAGTACGAGGCCTTCGGCATCACTCACTGACGCGAGCCCTCACTCGAGCCTCCTGGCGGCATCCGCCCCGGCCACGAGCGAAGTTCGGGTGCTTTTGGAGGCTCGACGCCGATCTTTAGTCCTGATGAGCTGACGTCCTCGATCACGAGTCCGTGGCCGAGGCTGGTCTACGTTGGGCACCGTGCCCCGCAGGTTCGACGAGACTGTCTCCGTGGTGCGCGTGGTCACCCGGTGGACCGAGTTCTACCAGCACGAGTCCTGGCAAGTGTACCCGCCGTGAGTGGGCACCTACTGGATGCCGATCATGCCGTGCCTGGCGTCGGGCGCGTCCGTCGGCGACGTCGAGTAGCCGAGTCCATCGCCCAACACTCGCTGGATCGCCCTTAAGCCCTGGGTGACGCCTCCGCCACCCGGTCCCGGACCGCACGCGGTTCCGGGCGAGGAGTTCGAGCCGGCACGCGCCGCCGGCGAGCTCTTCCCGCCAGCTCCTCCTGCCTCGAAAGCGCACGGTGAGCCATGATCAGCTGAGATGATCACCAGAGTTCAAAATGCGGCGCCCCTGGCCCGAGATGGTCTGATAATCATCGACGGGCAGCTCATGTCGAGGTCGAGAAGGGGACCACTCATCCGCGCCGCCGAGCAGGTCGGCGTGCGATCCGCGCCCGCACCGCGCCCGCGCCGGTTGTTCTGCCGCCAGCCGGTGGAGGTGCTGGCGCGCGCGATGGCGCCGTGCGGCCTATGCCCAGTTCCCCAGCCCTATGCCGCACGCGGTGGAGGGTGCGATCTCAATCAGCCACCAGCGAGGTCGCCGCCGCCCAGGCCAGCAGGAGTTCCTCCTCATCACCCGTTGGATCGCCCAGCATGGGTGCGCGAGTGCCCCTGCAGAACTGTAGGCCCTGAGTCGCGCCATGGCCCCGCGCCCAGTCCGCGCCCGCTTCACCGACGTCAAGCGCATCTCCTGCCGCTGCGCCTGGACCAGCAACATCTCATGACCGCAATCGGCAGACCAGCGGCGCTGCAAAAGCCGCCGACCAGATCCTCGGCGACCCCTCGTATCGCTCCAGGCTGCGCGCGGCGGGCGGGCACCCTCCTTCGACATGGACGGCGAGCCCGAGCTTTACACGGGCGGCCGTGCTTGCAGATCGGGCGCGTCGACGCCCGCGTCCTGACCTCCACGCGCGCAAAGTGCAGGAGCGCCCACACCGGCCTAGACGATCGCGGCGTGCCCTCCTGAGCGCCCTGGGAGACCTGGCCGGCGGCGGCAGGCGCCGCAGCCTCCTGACGGCACCGATCTGGCCCTGACACTGCGCCGGGCCGCGACGACCTGGACGCCTCAGGCCCCTTCGCCTCCTGCCTCGGCAACATCATCGAATCTCGACCGGGCGCACTGACCCTCACGCGAAGTACCGCTCCCGCCCGCCCCATGGACCTGGTGCTCCACCGACTCCGCCTCACCCGAGTCACTGACGCCTCCGGCCCGCCATCCGCGTCGACATGCGCCACCGGCGTCGTCCGTGCGTCACACTCGCCGCGCAACTGCAGGTCAACCCGAGGAGTGGATCACCGACTTGGCACCCTTCGCCTTCACTGGTCACCGCAGCCTGCCTGCCTTGCATCCTGCTCAGTGCGACGACGAGAGACCGGCATGAGCTCGGTCACCACCTCCTGGTCCACGAGCGCCCCTGGATGTGGCTGCCCAGGCTGCTGGCCCTGACGCCGCTAGACGAAGTGCAGCTCTGCCCATGGCGCCTCACCCTGGAGGTCGCCCTGGGCCTGAGTCGCGTCACGCCCAGCACCGTCCTGGGCACCAGCTGACATCACCCAGCGCATAGCAGCCGCAGCCAGGATGACTCTGCTAGCCGCCCGTAGCGCAATCCCGGACTGGGCCGTCACTCTTACCGTCTGCCTGGAGCACGGGCCGGTGCAGGTCCTCCTCTGACCTGGAGCCCGCGACGAGTGCGGCTCGGTTCCTGCGCCTGCCGCGACGCGCCGAGTGGCATACGAGTGCCACCGTGCACCACCCGCCTGAGCGCCGGCGATCGCCAGCTCTCCGCCGGGCCATCTCACACGCCCGGTGAGGAGGCACGCGTCGTCGCCCAATACAGCGCAGACCCACCCCGCGCTCTGTCGAGGCCCCTGCGGGCGACGGCGCGCGCCATCCTCATCGAGCAGAGGCAGTGCCGCCCGCGTCGGCCTGCTGAGCGTCGCCGGACGCACAGCCGCCACCGGCGCACCTCGCCTGGGTGCCGCGCTGGCAGCAGAGCGCGGAGGCATCGAGGCGGGGCCTGCCGTCCGGCCTCCTTGCCCGCGGTCGCGTGCAGCCCGGCCGAGGCGCGCCCAGGTCGAGGCAGGCCTGGAACCCGTGCCCAGAGAACCTCCTGCCCGCGACGCCGGGCCCGCGGCGCCACCGCCATCCTCTTCCCGCCCTCCTGGAGGAGGCCTGGGCCATGCGCCGTCGCTCAACGGGCATCGACCTGCGCGACTCCCCGACCCGGGCTGGCCCAGGCACCCTGGCCGCCAGCGGCCACCGCCCAGCTCGAGCGCGCCGCAGCGGGGTCAGGCGAGCACGCCGGCCTCGTCCTGCCCGTGGCCCCGGCCGTGAGAAGAACGGCACCTTCGTCAGCGAGGCGCAGTGCGCTTCCGGCCAGGCCACGTCTCGGTGCTCGCGCACCGGCCACGCCGGGTCCTGGGCATGCTCGCCGCACGATGGAGTCGATCTGCGAGGTCGGCGACCTGCCGTCGATCCGCACGAGCGCCTCGCCGGCTGGGCCTGTGGCGCGGGCAGCGCCCGTCGGTCGCCTCGGCCCGCCTCCCAGTGGTTCTGCGCGAGTACCGCGATACTCGCCGACGACGGCGTGGAGGCCCGCCTTGACCACCACAGCCCAGCTCGACGCCGGGCGCCTCCGGGATTGCGGGAGGCTCTTCCACGGCCGCCACCGTCTGCGCGTCGCGGGTGGGCTACCGACCTCGCCCAGCGCCCGTCGCTGGCAGCCGTGCCAGGAAGGTGACCGTGGCGACGCCGCCGGATCGGATCACCCTGCCGGCCGTCGTCGGCGGCGTCAGCTTGACGGCGCACACGTGGCTGCCCGAGTGCTCGGCGCTCCACTCGTCCACCAGACCTGGGCTTGCGCAGCTCCCAGGTCACCGCAAAATCATGTCGTGCGAGGTACTGAGGCGAGACTCGATCACCACGCGGCTCAGGCCGCTGCCGACGACGCCCTCCCCAACGAGCGTGACCGCCGACTTCTCCGCCGAGACCCGTGGCTGACCCTACATCCAAAGGCCGCCCTCATCGTCGCCTTCCATCACTACGTCGCGCCGCGGTGGCGCTGTGGGTGGAGCGGCGCGCGCACGCCCGCATGCAGACCCGCTCTGGCACAAACTGCGTCAACGTGCTCGGCCTGCTCCAGGCGGTCGCCGACGCGCAAAGCTCATGCAAGGAGGACTTTACTGGCCCAAGCTCGAAGGCTCACTTCTCCACCTCCTGCGCGCCGCTCGCCTCCTTGCCCTTCAGCGCCGACATGGTCTACCGTTACTGGTCCGCCGGAGCCGCAGGTGAGCATCTTCGGCCACTCACGCCTGCAGCTGACCGACTTCGTGGCGGTCACTCTACATCCTGGCCATCACGCGCTTTCGGCGCTACGAGATCATCCTCGCGGCTGGTCCACGCACTCACCCACCCGCTCTTCGGCGTCGTGCGCAACGCTCAGCATTCTCCGACAGCTGGGCATGAGCCTGTCCATCCTCACGGTCTTCCTGGCCTCCGAGGACCATGCCACCTCCCGGGATCGGACCGCCCAGGCGCATCTGGTGGGCCGTGGCAGATGGTGCCCAGCTTTCATACGGATCTACGTCGTCTCCATGGTCCGTGAGAGCCAACCGCTCCTACATCGACTCCTGCCCATGAGGCCGAGGAGATGCCTGTCGCCGGCCACGCGGTCGAGTACTCCACGATGAAAGTTCGCCTGGCACTACTGGGCCGAGTGCATCAACATGTTCAACGCACTCGCCGTGTCAGGTCACCCACGATTTCCGCGGCTGGCGCTCAGCGATCCTCGCCTGTCTCTGGGAGGCGCCAACTCCGGCTGGTGGCCGTGCATGCCAGGTTCCGTCGCTGCAAGTCAGGCACGTCATGTTCTTTCCAAGGATCTGGACCCACGGGAACCCTCGTGCGCATCCGCTACGACCACTTCTGCCAGCTGGGCTGGAAGATCCTCATCCCCGATCTCCCTGGTCTGGTTCGTGCTGGTGGCGGTGGTGCGCCTTCCACCACCTTCTCAGGGGCCTCCCGTGCAGGCCCTGCTGCCGATGGCCGTCGTCTTCTGCGTCATCATGTTCCATCCTCTTCTCATCCCGACAAGGAGGGAAGGAGGACTACGAGGACTAGGAGGACGACGACGAGAGGACGCGACGACGAGGACGTCGGGATCCTGGACGCCGAGGACGACCACGTCCTCCTCGAGGCTTCGGTCCCGCCGCCTCCGGGCACGTCCCTGCCGCCCTCACCGCGCGCCGCCGCGCCGCCCTGGCAGGCGGGCGACCGACGCGGCCGGTGACTCCGAGCACCGGGGGCCACCGCCGTCGGCCTCCTGGAGGACACCGACGTCGAGGACGACGGCCCGACGGTTCCGCAGACTCACCGAGTCCCCGACTCGGCGGGTGTGGCCGGCACGGCAGCTCAGCCGGTGGGACGCAGCCACCCGCCTGCCCACTGCACGACCATATCGGGCCCGGCCGGCGGCAAGGACTTTACAGACACGGCCGCTGAGGCACCCAGGAGGGAAAAGATGACTGATCGCCCCCACCGTTCTCGGGGCTCAGCACGATAAGTGGCTGCGTGACGCTCCTCCGCCCTGGCCCGCGCCTTCGCAGCCTGTGGCCGGCTAGGGGTCACCATCTCTCGAGTGTTCCGCCCGGTGGTCGCGGAGCAGTACCCCTTCAGAGCCGCCGCGGGTGATTGCGTACCACGGCCGCCACCAGCTCAACCGCTGCGACGACGGCCTGGAGAAGTGCATCGGCTGCCGAGCTGTGCCTGGAGCCTCGCCCCGCCGACGCGATCTGACGTCGAGGCCGCCTCCAGCGAGCCCGGCGCCCAGTACTCGCCCGGCGAAGCGCTACGGGCGCGTCTACCAGATCAACTACCTGCGCTGCATCTTCTGCGGCATGTGCATCGAGGCCTGCCCACCCGCCTGACCATGTCACCGACTGATGAGACTCGTCGGCCCCGGCCACGAGGCCTCATCTACGAAGGAGGACCTGCTGGGCGTGCCCGAGCGAAACCGTGTCCGCGCCCACCCATGGTCGAGGCACCGAGGGACGGCGACTACTACCGCGGGCAGAGGTCGTCTGGCTCCGACCCAGGCAGATCGACTGGGTGCGGAGCCACTCGGCCGAGACTCCAGCCTGGGTCCGCCCGCGCCAAGGCCGCACCGCCTCCGGCCGGGGCAACCGCCACCGTGAAGGGAGCCCCGCGATGAGCACCCTGCTGATGACCGGCGCCCCGTCGTCGCCCCGACCGCCCTGACTCAGGACGGTCACCTGGGAACTGGGCGAGGCCATCGTCTTCGGCGTCGTCGCCCTGGTCACCGGCCTGCGGCATCGCGTCCTGACCGCCAGCAGAGCCGTGAACGCGCATCCAACATGATCGGCATCATGTCTCGCTGGCCGTCCTCTACATCAGTCAACGAAGTCGCCTGCTGGTATCACGGGTCGTGGTCTCACCGGTGCCGTCGTGACCCTCGTCCTGTTCGTCATCATGCTCGTGGTGTCGGCGGTGACGAGCCGGTGAAGTGCCGCCAGGCTATCACCGTCATGAGGCGCCCGGTCCTCATCCACCTGGGACTGGGACTGGCGGAGCCTCGACCGCCGTCGTGCTGGCGCTCCACCCGCCGACGCCGGCCGGGCTCAGAGAGCGCCAAGGCCGCGACCTGCTGTGCGTCACGCTCTCACGACCACGTCGTCACCATGGAGCTGACCGCCATCCGCTCATCGTCGCCGCCGTCAGCGCCCTGACCACCCACCCGCCAGCGCATCCGGGCGGCTCAGCCAGCAGGCGGTGGCCGCAGGCGAGATGCAGGACTGCGCCGCCAGGGGCGCCCACGGGCCAGAAGCCCCATGCCCGGCGTCTACGCCTCCACCAACTCCGCTGCCCCGGCTCTGGACGCCCAGGCGGGGGCCGTCGAGGTCGGTGCCCGGGTCCTGCCAGGCCCCGCGGCCCAGACCTGGAGCAGTCCGACGTCTCCCGGAGATGGGACTGGCCCAGCGCTCGGGCACGATCGTCTCCCACTGGCCGGGCCAGTGGAATGCCAGCCGGTGGCCCTCGGGACTCCCGCCGCTCCGGGATACCCTCCATGCCCCGGCGCCGCCACCCCCACCGTCGACAGCCCGTTCTCAGCGATGACGGGGCAGCCGACTCAGCCGCCCCGGAGCAGAAGGAAGGGGTCTCCCCATCACCCGTCTGCCTCATCCTGGCCGGGGTGCTGTTACCCTGGGAGGCACTCACGGTGCTGCTGCGCCGCAACGCCATCATCGAGCTCATGGGATGAGCTCGTACTCAACTCCGTCAACCTCGTCCTGGTCACCTTCTCGGATCACGGCACTCAGCCCGCCAGCCTAGCCTTCTTCGTCATGGTGGGTGGCCGCCGCCGAGGTCGTGGTGGGCTCTGAGCATCATCGTATCCATCTTCCGCGCACCCGCATCCACGTCGGTCGACGACGAGAACCTGCTCAGAACTGGGAGAGACCACCCGACATAGCTTCCCGCTCCTGCCACTGCCGTCGTGACGCCCCTGACTGAGGCCACCGGCCTGGCCTCCTGGGCCTGGCTGCTCATCGCGTCCCCGCGGCCTCCGCCGCCTTCCTGCTGGCCGGCCGCCGCTCCAACGCGCCTGAGCCACTGGCTGGGCCCGGCCGCCTCCTTCGCCTCCGCCGCCTGCCTGGGCGTGGGCATCACTCGTGCAGGTCCTGGGCCTGCCCGCTGAGCGCGTCATACCAGCTGCCCCTCACCACTGGTTCTCCTTGAACCTGAGCGTCGGACGTCGGACTGCGCCTGGACCCGCTGTCGCTGACCTTCGTCACCCTGGTCACCTGCGTCGGCTTCCTCATCCACCTGTACTCGGTAGCTACGCGCGCCCCGATCGCGACCAGCGCTGTTTCGCCTACCTCAACCTCTTCATCGCCGCGATACTCACCCTGGTCTGGGTGGCCACCATCGTGCTCTTCGTCGGCTGGAGGCGTGGGCCTGAGCCTCCTACCTGCTCCATCGGTTTTCTGGAACACCGCCGACGCCGACGCACCCCAGGGCGAGCAGGCCACCAGCCGTGAGAACGCCGCCGCCAAGAAGGCTTTACATCATGAACCCGCGTGACGTCGGCCTCCTGCTGGCCATGATGACGATGGTCGGCCAGATCGGCTCAGTCTCCTTCGACGCCGTCTCCGCCCTGCCTCCCTCGACAGCTCAGTGAGCACCAGCTGGCTCACCGCCATCGGCTTCTTCCTGCTCCTGGCGGCCTCGTGGTAGAGGTCACGCATTCCCCTCAGGCCTGGCTGGGTGACGCCATGGCAGGCCCGCCGGTCTCGGCCTCATCCACGCCCGCCACCGCTGGTCACCGCGGGGCGTCACTCAGTCCGCTCCGCGCCGTCTTCGAGGGCGCCCCGAGCGCCCAGACGGCCGTGGCCGTCATCGGCGCCATCACCCTGCTGCTGGGTGCCGTCATCGGAAGCGCGAAGGACGACGCAGAAGGTCCTGGCCGCCTCCACCATGGCCAGATCGGCTACGCTGATGCTGGGCGCGGGCTGGGCCCGTCGGCTACGTCACATCTTCCACCTGCTCACCCACGGCTGTCTAGGCCCAGCTCTTCTGGGGGCCGGTCGGTCATCACGCCATGGGCGACCAGGTCAACATGCGCCGCTTCGGCGGCCTGCGCGGAACCATGGCGATCACCTGGGCCACTATGGGCATCGGCTGGCTGCCGTCCTGGGGGTGCCGCCCTCTCCGGCTTCTGGTCCAGGACCGCCTCATCGAGGCCGCCTTCCGTCGGTGAGGGCGCCAAGCCTCGATCCTGGGCACCATCGCCCCTGCTGGGCGCGGGCCTGACCGCCTTCTACATGTCCCGCCTGTTCTCGCGATCTTCCACGGCAAGCGGCGCTGGACCACTGAGGACGACCTGAGGGCGAGGTCCACCCCACGAGTCCGGGCTGCCCGCGACCCCGCCGCTGATCGTCCTGTCCGTGTTCTCCGCCGGCCCGGCGGCTGCTGACCACAACAACATGTTTCGTCACCTGGCTGGAGCCGGTCACCGGTCACGCCAGGCACGGCGAGCCGGTCCTACCGTGCCATCGTCATCAGGCGCCACCCTCGCCCTGGTCGCCGTCGGGGTTTCTCGTGGCCTGGTCGGATGCGCGCCGCCCGGTGCCTCGTCGTCCTCCAGCCCTGGCCAACTGGTGAGAGCCGCCCGCGAGGACATGTGACCAGATCGCCATCAGCAGGCCCTGGCGCACCGGCCAGGACTGGTCTGGCCACTGACGCCGTCGAGCGCTACGTCGTCGACGGCGCCATCGAGTGCGCTGCCGCGGGCACCGGTGCCCTGGGGCGCCTGACCCGCCGCACCGAGTCCGGGCTACGTGCGCCTACGCGCTACATGCTGGCCGGAACGGTCCTCACTCATCGCCGTCCTGGCCGCCAGGTTCTGAGAGGACACGACACATGCCGACTCTTCCCGCATCGCTGCCCGTCCTGACCGTCATGCGCGGTCACGCCGCGCGGGCGCTCTGCTGGCTGGTCCTGCCGCTGCCGCCCACGCCCGCGCCGTGGCCTCGTGTTCTCCTGGCGGTCATCGCCCTGGGCCTGTGGGCGCTGAGCGCCTTCGACCGCTCCAGCCAGCACCGTCCAGCTGTCCCGACACCCACCCTGGATCCCCGCCATCAGCCTCCTGGGCCCTGGGCGTCAACGGCCTGGGCCTGTCCATGGTGCTGCTGGGCGCCTTCGTCACGCCCTGGTGCTGCTCGCCCTGGGGTGAGGTCCCCGCCGACCGGCAGGGCCTGTTCACCGGGCTCGTCCTGACGCTGGAGTTCTTCGTCGTCGTCATCTTCTCAGCCCGGACCTACGTAGTTCTACCTGTGCTTCGAGGCGATGCTCATCCCGTGTACTTCCTCATCAGTTTGCTTCGGCGGGCGGAATCGCCAGCGCCGCCTGAAGTTCCTCCTGTGCCCCTGGCAGGCGGGCTCATCATGCTCATCGGCGTCATCGCCAGTCTACCTGCACTCGCCTAAGAACGGCGTCCCCAGCTTCCTCATCGACCTCGGTGGCCGCCAACCTGCACGTGTCCCACCCCGTCACTGGATCTCCTGACCTTCTTCATCGCCTTCTGCCATCAGAGGCGCCGCTGGTCCCGGTCCACACCTGGCTGCCGACACCGCCGAGCAGCCACCCAGGCACCTCGGTGCTGCTCATCGGCATCTCGCGACAAGATCGGCACCTTCGGGATGATACACCCTGGTCCCTGCCGATCTTCCGGGAGGCTATCCCGCTGGGCCGCCCCCGGTGATCCTGGTCCTGGCGGTCGTCTCCATCATCTCACGGCGGCCTGGCGGCTATCGCCCAGGACAACCTCCCACCGCCTCATCTCCTACACCTCCGTGAGCCACTTCGGCTTCATGGTCCTGGGGATCTTCATCAGCAACCAGGTGGCCGCCAACGGCGCCATGGTGTCACATGGTGGCCCACGGGCTGTCCATCGCCGGCCTCTACCTGGTCACACCGGCTCGGCGGCCCGGCGCACCGGGACGGTCGCCATCACGCGAGCTCGGCGGCATCGTCCGGGTCATGCCGCTGGTGGCCGGCACCTTCCTGGTCAGCGGGCTGGCCTCCATCGCCCTGCCGGGACCGAGCAGGTTCGTGCCCGAGTGGATGGTGCTCACCGGCACCTTCTCGGTCTCGCTGGCCCTGGGCGGTGCGGCCGTCGTCGCGTCGTCATCGCCGCCAGCTGCACATGTCTGCTGCCCTACGGCGGGTCTTCACCGGGCGCCCGCCCCCGAGCGCGTAGGCGGCCCCGACCTCGACGGGGCGCGAGCGCCTCGTCGTCCTCCCCGTCATCGCCGCGATGCTCGCGCTCGGACTGGCCCGCGTCCTGACGTCCGCCTTCGACGACGTCGCCCGGCAGGTCGCGCTCACGGTGACCACCTCCTCGCAGGGCTGGGACCTCGGCCCGCGGCGCCAGCGACAGCTCGATGCCGGCGGCGCGACTGACGCTCCGCCGCCTCCACCGCCACGGGAAGGAACACCAAAGTGAGCCCCTCAGCCACTGCCCCGATCGTCAACTGGGACGCCCTGACGCCGGTCCTCATCATCCTGGGCGCCGGTGTCCTGGGTGTCGCCCTCGTGAGACCTTCATCGCCCGTCCCGCCCGCCTGGCCATCCAGTCCACTGCTGAGCTTCCTGGCCATCCTGGCCTCAGGGGTCGCCCTGTTCCTGCGCTGGGGCGAGGTCAGGCCGCCAGCCGCCGCCGCGGCTCTGCCCCAGTTCCAGCTTCCCAAGCCTGCCGGGCGCCCGCATGTCACGAGGCCCTGAGCCGAGGACCCCTTCTCCATCGCCGCCCAGGGATCCTCCTGGTCATCGGGCTGCTGGCCGTCCTGGTGATGGCCGACCGCACCTCTGTCGGCGACAGGGGCCTGCGCGGCCCAGGCCGCCGACCGGCCCGGACAGCGCGGAGGAGGCGAGTCCATCCTGGCCAGGTGGACCCGACCGAGATCTTCCCCTGACCCTGTTCTCACTGGGCGGCATGATGCTCTTTCCAGGGCCAGCAGCGACCTCATCACGCTGTTCGTCATCCTGGAGATGATCTCCCTGCCGCTGTCACATCCTGGCGGCCCTGCCCGCCACCGCCGGCTCCTCAGCCAGGAGGCGGCGCTGCTGCAGTACTCGTGCTGGGGCCTTCGCCTCCGCCTTCCTCCTCGCGGCTCAGCCCTGCTCTACGGGGTGGCCAGCGCAGTCGACCACAGGACCCTGGGCGAGGCCGTGAGCAGCGCAGCGGGGCAGGACTGGCTCATCCTGGCCGGCCTCATGCTGGTGATCGTCGGCCTGCTGTTCAAGGTGGCGGCCGTGCCCTTCCACGCCTGGAGCGGACATCCACCAGGGCGCCCCCACCCCGGTCACCGGGTTCATGGCCGCCGGGGTCAAGGCGCCGCCTTCCTGGCCCTGGGTGCGCTTCTACTACCTGATCGCCGGAGCCATGGCTGGGACCTGGCCCCCGCCCCTGTGGGCCGGCGGCACTGACCATGCTCCTGGGCACCGTCGTCGGGTGGTCCAACGCGACGTCAGCGCATGCTCGCCACTCGGCCATCGCCCACGCCGGCTTCATGCTCATCGGGATCAGGGCCTCACTCCAGGGCGGCGATCTCCGCGCTCAGCTTCTACGCCCTGACCTGCAGGGATCACCACCGTGGGAGCCCTTGGCATCATCACCCTGGTGCGCTCCCACCGCGACGACTCGGTGGGCGGTGAGGGACGGCGACCTGGATGCCTTTCAAGGGCCTGGGACGCCGCAGCCCCTGGGCGGCCGGTGCCATGACCGTCTTCCTGCTGTCCTTCGCCGGAGTGCCCCTGACGGCCGGCTTCTGGCCAAGTTCCGCTCTTCGCCACCGGCCTGAGCGGCAGCAGGACGCCTTCGTCATTCTCGCCGTCGTCTGCTCAGTGACCGCCTTCTTCTACATGAGGGCTCATCGTGCCATGTTCTTTTATGAGCCGACGGCGAGCGCCGCCGTGAGTCGTGGGCAGCCGCGGCCCGATCATCCTGGCGGTCAGCGTTGCGGTGATGGCCACAATCGGGCTGGGCATTTTGCCGCGGACCGCCTTCGACCTGTTCGACCAGACGGCTATGCTCACTTCCGTGATCGGATCACTGCCGCTGAGCGCCCCCGGAGCTGGAGTCGCGCATCATCCCCGCCCTCCAGACCATTGAGGACCGCCTCGCGGAGTGGTCACCAGCGCCGACGAGACCATCAACCCGCCGACCTCGCACCTGGCCGAGGCCGGGGGCAAGCGCCTGCGCCCGGTCCTGGCCCTGCTGACCGCCCAGCTCGGCGACCCGGCCCTGGCCACCGGTGAGGATCCGCGACGCCAGGGGTGGCCGTGGAGCTGACCCACATCGCCACCCTCTACCACGACGACGTCATGGACGAGGCCCCGCTGCGCCGCGGCGCCCCGAGCGCCCAGACCGTGTAGGGCAGCTCCGCCGCCATCCTCACCGGCGACGTCCTCGTGGCCCGGCCTCCCAGCTGGTGGCGGCCTCGGCCCGAGGCCGTCATGGCCCACGCCAAGACCTTCGAGCGCCTGTGCATGGGTCAGCTCCACGAGACCCCTGCGCCACGCCCGGCAGGGACCGTCCGGTCGACCACTCATCCAGGTCCTGGCGGACAAGACCGGCTCCCTCATCGCAGTGTCCGCCCGCTACGGGGCGATGCTCACCGGTGCCGGGACGCGCACCGAGCAGATCGTGGAGGAGTTCGGCGAGCGGATCGGTGGCCTTCCAGCTGGCCGACGACGTCATCGACCTCGCGAGCGACTCGGCCACCACCAGCAAGACCCCGGCACCGACCTGCGCGAGGGAGTGGACACCATGCCGGTCCTCCTCCTGCGCAAGGCCCTGGCGGCCCGGCAGGCTCGACGCCGCCGGCCAGGGCGATCCTCTCGCGCCTGTCCACCGGCGACCTGTCCGATGACGCCTTCTGTCCGACGTCGTCGCTCGCCTGCGCGGCACCCCGTCCTGGCCTGTACCCGCGAGATGGCCATGGACTGGGCCGCTCAGGGCAGTGGAGGGCCTGGAGGGCCTGGAGGAGGCCGTCCTTGACGGAACCCGGCAGCGCCTGGCTCAGGCTGGCATCGAGGGCGAGGCCGCCGCGGCGGCTATGACTGATGCCGGTGAGCGGGTGAGGCAGGTGCGTGCGGCCATGGAGGACTTCGCCCGCATCCTCGTGGACCGGGCCGCCTGAGCATCCGACCTGGGAGCTGATGAGGCCTCCCAACTCCCCATGACGTCCCGTGGCGAGTCGAGAAGATACGGGTCGTTTCCCAGCGTGTGAGATGGATCGCGGCGTATAGGGTGTCAGGTACGTGTTCCCAATGCGTTGAAAGGTCCTCGACATGTCGTCCTCGACGCCGCTGCCCCCTGATGCCTGTGCCCGACTGACCCGACGTGTTGTCCTGGCCCTGCCCGCCCTGGCCGGAGCGGGGGCCGTCCTGTCGGGGTGCGGGTTGCTCAAGAAAGGCGATACCGCCTCCTCTGGGAAGAGCTCGGGTGCCGCGTCCCCACGGGCGGTCGCGACTGCGACTGGTCCCCATGGCGGGGTGGTGCTCAGTACGGAGTATCAAGGTGCTCCGATGACGGTGGAGGTCGGGCCGGTCGCGGTGAAGGGAAAGTACACGGTGGCGAGGTTTCACATCTCTACCGACTCAAAAGAAGATGTGTACCTTTCCCAGGCATTCGCCCAACTGGAAAACGTCGGTACGACTGCTGATGTCCGGATGATGTCACTGGAGCAGAGTCTGGTCTACGTCGAGCTTGGAGGGAACACTGAAGACCTCTCCGGTGCGGTCACAAAAGGTGCCCCGAAGGATGCTTTCCCTGTTTTCGGCGCTCTGAATGATGGAGTGCATTCTGTGGAGATGCTGCTTCCCAACATGGGTGTTGTTGTCGGTGTTCCTGTGGTGAAGGAGTCGGAGGTGGATTTCAATGTCGATGACGTGATCGCTAAGGTCAACCTTCAGGGTCCCGACCCTGGTCCTTTCAAGCTCGAGCGGGCGACCGTGTCGATGGATGGGTCGTCGGATACGAAGCAGGATGAGAAGTCGACGACGGTGACGGTGGCTGGGGATGTCACGTTTGCGACAGACTCCGATCAGCTCTCGGCTCAGGCTGACAGTGTGTTGGCGACTGTGGTGGAGCAGATCAAGAAGTTTCCCTCTGGTGGAGAACTGACGATCACGGGCCATACCGATGATGTCGCTGATGACGCACACAACCAGGATCTGTCGGAGCGGCGGGCCAAGGCGGTGTCGGAGCGTCTCAAGAAGCTGACGGACTTGTCTGCGTGGAAGGAGTCGGTCTCAGGCAAGGGAGAGTCCTCGCCGCGGGTTCCGAACGACACTGACGAGCGCAGACAGATCAATCGCCGTGTGGAGATTACGCTGACGCCCTCTAAGGCCGCCGAATCCAGTGCGTCACCAAGTGCGAGTGAGGCACCGTCTCCGGCGACCGTGCCTGACCCGGCAGGCCCTGTAGGTAAGGGCCCCGAGGGTGTCGATGTGAAGGTCAGTGGTAAGACCATGCACATGACGATTGACCATGTAGTTAGAGTAGGGGGCTACCTGACTGGAAAGGTAGTTCTCACCTCTAGTGAGGCGGTCGGTATGCCGGTTGCTCCCTTCTCATTGCCGGGGAAGATGATGGAAATGCGCGGCCTGTCTGGAGTGTGGTATGTGAGCAGCTTAACCATCCTCAGTGGTGGGTTGAGGTATTTGGAAGCCGACTATGCGTACCCCAATGGGAATCGAGTTCCCTTGGCGAATAACTTTGTGTACAGTCTCGAGCCCGGGACTTCCCAGTCCCTCCCGGTTGTGTGGCCAGATGTCGGCGAGGATAGCATCACGATTGATATGCCGGCAGGTGAATATCTTTATACGAAAGAGCGAGTCGTCGCTCGCCTCACAGACATCCCGGTCGTCAGCGCGTAGTGGCCCGGTCACTTAGAAGGGTGGGGCTTGGTCGATGAGGGTGCGAGTTGGAGGTGTGGGCGGCTTTGGGGTGAGGGTGGTCTCGTAGGCTCCGGCTCTCTGGCCGGGTTCGGGAGCCGCAGGGTCTCGAGGCAGGGGGCTGGTACTGCCGTTGGTGTTGGTGCTGAAACAGGGCGTGGTTGTGGGCCTGGTTGTCGAGTGCTCTGTCAAGGGCCCGGTTGAGGCGGTTGAGGATGTCGTGGCCGATCCGCTTGCTCAGGTCGGCTGGTACGACGGCGCCGGGGACGTGGTGCTGGTGGGGCCGGTCTTGCGGGGCAGGCGGGTGATGGTGCCGTTGGGGTGGCGCTGGTAGACGGTCTTGTCGGGGGTGTGCCAGGACAGGATCCCGCCGGCCTGGTCTCGGGTGAGGGCCCATCCGGGGGTGTGCTTGAGGCGGTGGTGGGCCTCGTACAGGGTGGTGAGGTTATCCAGGCTGGTGTTCCCGCCCTGGCTCCAGGCGGTGAGGTGGTCGATGTCGCACCGCTCGGCGGGGGTCTGGCAGGTGGGGAAGACACAGGCCCGGTCGCGGGCGCGCACCAGGTCGGCCAGACCGGCCGGGGGACGGTACCTGGTGCGTCCCACGTCCACGACGGTGCCGCTTGCCGGGTCGGTGACCAGGCGCCTCCAGGTCCCGCCCGCGGCCAGGGCCCAGGCAGTCATAGCCGGCACCGCCACACTGCGCGCCCCAATGCGCACCTCCGCGACCTCAGCCGGCGAGGCGGCCGGCTGGGCGATGAGAGCAGTGGACAACGACGCGGCAGGCGAGGAGTCGTGAGCAGCCGAGCACGAGAAGGCGGGAGTAGCCGGGGCGGGTACAGGCAGACTCCTCCCATCAGTGGTGGGGTTGCGGCCGCCGGGATCGTGTTCGGCCGGCGCGTGATCGGCGGGGTCTTCTATTTGGGTCAGGCTGTCTGGGTCGGTGAGGCTGTTTAGGGGGATGGTGACCTGGACGTCGACATGGATGCCCGCTGGCAGGGCGAGGTGCCCGGTGCCTGAGGGAGTCCACCACGGGCTGGCAGACCCCACCAAGGAGCTCAAGCTGCTCAGGAGCCCTTCCAAGGGCACCCCGTCAGGCAGTAGACGGCCCAGGGAGGTAGAACGCCTAGGAGGAGCTAAGGAGGTAGGCACTGGACCCAGCTCACTCAAACCATCAAGACCACCACCAAAGCCACCGGCGCTGCCCAGACCGTCACTACCGTCAGTGCCGCCACTGGTGCCGTCGTCGGGGGGCTTGCATGGGTCTGTGGTAGGCGGCTTGCTGGCTGGTGCGTAGTGTGGACAGGGTCATGGCGGTGATGGCGTCGGCGCGTAGCTGGGCTGGTGTGCGTTGCTCACCGCAGGCCCTGGCGCTGGCGGCGATCGCGTCCAGGGTCGCGTCCAGCAGCAGCGCGTCCATGGTCGGCAGCAGCAGACGGACCTGGGACATGCCCTCGCCGGCGGGCCTGGGACGCGACACGCACCGCCTGGAGACATTGACTCGCACCCGCTCGGCGTGTCCGGTGGGGTCTGTCTCCATCAGGGCCCGCTCAATGTCGCGTCCCACCTGGGACACGCTGCGCCTGGGCGCCTGGGGCAGGACCCGCTCCTGAACGGCCAGCGCCACCGGAGCCGGCACGCCCTCCAGGCGGCGAGTCACCAAGGACGCCTTGGCCGCGTCCAGCACCCCGCACCGCTCCATGACCTCAGTGGGGTTAAAGCCCATGTCCATCAGGGCGCTGCCGTGATCCACGATCTGCCCGGCCCGACTCCGGGACACCCCCAGGCGGGCCGACAGCAGGCAGGTGGTGTTGAACCGGCGCTCCTCAAAACCCACCACCGACGAGACCCGACCATCCGGACCCCACTGACCCGGATGAGCAGACAGTTCACCACAAGCGGTCAGACACGCCCGCCGCCAGGGACTGACCCCACGACGCCCACGCCGCCAGACGGTGACAGGCCGCCACCAGCTCACCCAAACCCACAGCCCCCAGGCCCATGATCCCCGAGACGCCGGCCTCCTCCACAGACACGACCCGACACCTCTCAGCGCCAGCCACCAGTGCCGCATCGTCCCCGCTGTCACCAGCGAACAGGGTCGGTGCCGCATCGCCGTCAGCGACGGAGCCCTCACCACCGCCGCCGTTGTCGTTGGGGTTCTGGGTGGTGACCAGCAGGCGGGCCAGCAGCCCCTCCACCACACCGGCCAGCTCGCCACCAGCGGCCAAGGACCCCAGCAGACCCGCCACGCTCTCAGGGCAGGTCACGGCCTCCGCCGACGCGTTCCCGCCAGGCGTACGCAGCGTCCCGGCCGCACCACCGGCCGGGACGCGAGGAAGCACACCACCTTCGAACATATGTACAGTATAGCCCGACTCCCCGCTCCCCGCACGCTGAGGCAGCCACCCAGAATCACCGGCACAGCAACGAAAACCCGACGGCGCCGACCTTCCTGACCGAAGGTGCACAGAAACCTGGCGACACTCGCAACCAGGCCTCACACCCGCACCCCAAATCCGCCCAGCCGAGCCGGCTAACCGGCCCGGGTGAGCCAGCTCAGGGACACAGGTTCGGAAAGGCCAGGTGCGGGGACATGGGTACAGGAGGGCCGGGTGCGCGGATACAGGTTCGGAAGGGTCGGGTGCGGGTGAGCAGGTGCGGGTAGGCCAGTTCAAGGATGCAGGTTCGAGGCGCTCGGCACGGGCGATCCGGTTCAGGACGTTCGGTTCGGACGGCTCACCCTGCTCTTCTAAACCCGCCTCCGCTCCCACCCTCCCCGACGTGACGCGGCTCAAAGCCGCGTTGTTGCCCACACCCTGGGGAGCCCCTCGCCTCCATAGACTGTGGCGCGGTACCCCGCCGTCATCGCCGTCGCCCCGACCGGAACAACCGGTTCTCCCGGCGGCGGAACGCGGTGCTACGTCCACGTCCCCTGAAAACAGGAACGAAGAACAGTGAACGCACGTCCTCTCAATGTCGCCGTCATCGGAGCAGGCCCCGCAGGCATCTACGCCTCGGACATCCTCTCGAAGTCGGGCATGGAGGTCTGTATCGACCTGTTCGAGCGGCTTCCTGCGCCATACGGGCTGGTGCGCTACGGCGTCGCCCCCGACCACCCGCGCATCAAGCAGATCATCGTGGCCCTCTACAAGATCCTCCAGCGCGGGATATCCGGCTCATCGGCAACGTCGAGGTCGGCCGTGACATCTCGGTGGCCGAGCTCCAGAGCACTATGACGCCATCATCTTCTCCACCGGAGCCGACACCGACGCCCCCTCGACATTCCCCGGCGTCGACGCCCCTGAGTGCTACGGCGGCGCCGACTTCGTCTCGTGGTACGACGGTCACCCCTGACCACCCGCGTACCTGGGACCTGAGTGCCAGGGCGAGGTCGCCGTCATCGGCGTCGGGCAATGTCGCGCTGGACATCGCCCGCGTCCTGGCCAAGCACGCCGACGACCTCGCGACCACCGAGATCCCCGCGAACGTGGCCGCCACGCTTCAGCAGTCCCCGGTCACCGACGTACGTCTTCGGTCGCCGCGGTCCGGCTCAGGTGAAGTTCACCCCGCTGAGCTGCGCGAGCTCGGCAAGCAGGCCGACGTCGACGTCCTCGTCGACGAGGAGGACTTCGAGTACGACGAGGGCTCGCAGGCGGCCCTGGCCTCCTCAACCAGCAGCGCCAGGTCGTCAAGGCCCTTGAGGGTACGCGATGCAGGGAGCCGGAGGACCTCACCGCCTCCCACCGCATCCACATCCACCTCTTCTCGGCGCCCCACGAGGTCCTCACCGACGACGACGGGCCATGTCGTCGGCCTGCGCACGAGCGCACCCGCCCTGACCGGCGACGGCAACGTCACCGGCACCGGCGAGTACCGCGACTGGCCCGTCCAGGCCGTCTACCGCGCCGTCGGATACGCCTCCAGCGCCATCGAGGGCCTCCCCTTCGACGCCGAGCGGCACGTCGTCCCCAACGAGGGCGGCCGCATCCTCGGCGAGGACGGCAAGCCCCTGACCGGCCTGTACGCCACCGGCTGGATCCGCCGCGGCCCCGTGGGCCTCATCGGCTCCACCAAGTCCGACGCGCAGGAGACCATCACCAACCTCGTGGCCGACGCCAACGCCGGCCTGCTGCACGCCGAGACCAGCGACGAGGCCCAGGTCGGTCACGACGCCATCATCGCCCCTGCTGGAGTCCCGCGGCATCCCCTTCACCAACTGGGAGGGCTGGGAGCTGCTGGACGCCTACGAGCGCGAGCTCGGTGAGGGCTACGGTGAGGTCGTCGTCACCGGAGGGGCCTCCAAGCCGCGCGAGCGCGTCAAGGTCGTCTCCCGCGATGCCATGACCGCGATCTCCCGCTCCACCGAGGTTCCCGAGGACCTCATCGGCCAGCCCGAGACGGGTCGCGTCCCCGAGCGCGTCGCCCACCGCCTGGCCGACTGAGCCGAGCACGGTCTACGGCTCAAGCCCAGCCGACATCGCATCACTCGTCCGGCACCGGTCCCCGCGGCCGATGCCGGACGGGCGTCGTCACCGACACGGAGAGGAAGAAGTCCGATGAGAACCCGCCGCATCCGCTTCGCCGGCGGAACCAACCGCTGGGCGCGTGACCTCTACCTGCGTGCCTTTCCCGAGGATGAGCGCATTCCCTGGGCGCTCATCCACGTGCTCAGCCTGCGCCGCGGCGTCGACCTCGTCGCCTGGTGGGACCAGCCCGCCGGACCGACCCGTGCGGCCCGCCCGGATCCTGTCGCCCTGACCTGGACCGTGCGTCGCCCCGGCTCCCGCCTGCTCTTCCTCTTCTACCTCGCCGTCGACGACGCCGCACGCGGCCGCGGGGTGGGCACCCGTCTCCTGGCCGAGCTCGAGCGCCGTCACCCCGGCTGCACCATCGTCCTGGACATCGAGCCCGTCATCGCCGAGGCCGACAACGCCGAGCAGCGACGCCGTCGGTTCTCCTTCTACGAGCGCTCCGGCTTCCGCGACACCGGGTACGCGGTCCAGGACTCGACGGGGGAGTACTGGACCCTCGCGCGTGAGGCGCCGGGAACCACCTTCGACCCCGACGACTTCCGCGATGCCCTGAGCTGCCTGGACTGCGGCCTCATCACCGCGCGAGTGGTCCCGCGCCAGCAGACATAGGTCAGACACAGGTTCATCCCATAGTCTCCAGCCATGACAAGGACTCACCACTACAACGGTCTCAAGACCGCCGTCCTCCTGGGCGGCATGTGGAGCCTGCTTCTTCTGCTCGGCTACGTACTGGCCCGGGGGACCGGCTCCGCCATCTGGCTGGTCATCGCGCCGGTCATCGGCCTGGTGCAGACCGCCTACGGCTTCTGGAACTCCGACAAGATCGCCGTGCGCTCCATGGGTGCCATCGAGGTCACTGAGGCCCAGCAGCCCCAGATGTACGCCATCGTGCGTGAGCTCTCCGCCGCTGCCGGCCAGCCCATGCCGCGCCTCTACGTGGCCCCCACGATGAGCCCCAACGCCTTCGCCACCGGCCGCAGCCCCTCGCACGCCGCCGTGTGCTGCACACAGGGCATCCTCCAGCTCCTCAACGAGCGCGAGCTGCGCGGCGTCCTGGGCCACGAGCTCTCCCACGTCTACAACCGCGACATCCTCACCTCCTCGGTGGCCGCGGGCATCGCCGGCGTCATCTCCTCCATGGTCACCATGGCCATGTGGTTCGGCGGCGGCAACCGGCGCGACCGGGACGGCGGCAACATCATCGCCGTCCTGCTGCTGTCCCTCCTGGCGCCCCTGGCCGCCGCCATCACCCAGTTCGCCATCTCCCGGACCCGCGAGTACGACGCCGACCACGACGGCGCCGAGCTCACCCAGGACCCGCTCGCCCTGGCCAGCGCGCTCAGCAAGCTCGAGTCCGGCATCTCACGCGTGCCCATGGGGCAGGACCCGCGCCTCGAACCGGTCTCCTCCATGATGATCGCCAACCCCTTCGGGAGCCTACGCAACCTCTTCGCCACCCACCCGCCCATGGACAAGCGCATCGCCCGCCTCGAGCAGATGGCCGGGTACTGACGGGATGCCCCTGACCGTCGTCGGCGGACTACCGGCAGTCGGCAAGACCTCCGTCTGCCGGGAGATCCTGCGCCTGCAGGCCGAGGTGCAGCCGCAGAGCCGGCCGCCGACCTGGCTGCGCATTGACACTATTGAGCAGGCCCTGAGGGGACAGTGGCGAAATGCTTCCCGGCATGCCCGCGGGCGCCGGATACTACGTGGCTGCCGCTGTGGCCCGGGACGTCCCTGGCCTCGGGCGGGGAGGTCCTGGTCGAGTGCGTCAACCCGCTGCCCCTCACCCGCCGCCTGTGGGAGGAGACGGCCTCAGCCGCGGGCGCCCGGTTCCTCTCCGTCGAGCTCATCTGCTCCAATGCGGCCGAGCACCGGCGCCGCGCCCAGCAGCGGGTCAGCGACATCAAGGGACTCGAGCTTCCAGGGTGGCAGGAGATTGCCCACCGCGACTACGCCCCCTGGCCCGAGGCCGACCTCCGCCTCGACACCGCCCGTCTCACCGCCACGGAGGCCGCCCGGGCCATCATCGGCCTGCACCTCGCGGATGGAACCCGATGACGGTGGACAGGGGAATGGACACTCCACCTCCCACTGGAACCGACGACGACATCGCCCCACGCATCAGGGCCGCCGTCGACGCCGGTGAGCTGCGCGGCGTGACGGGTGGGCCGGTCGAGCGGCTGGGGGCCGGCGAGAGCTACACCGCCTGGAGAATCGGCTCCGGGGAGCAGGCCCGGGTCCTGCGCCTTCCGCGACTCCCGCCCCATGACCTGCCCCCGCCCCATGGAGACCGAGTACGAGGTCCTCAGGCGCGTCCCGCCCGAGCTGGGAACCAGCGCCGTCGCCCTGGAGTCCAGTAGCGACAACCCGCTGGGCACCCCTCACATGGTGACCACCCACGTCCCCGGTCGGGCCCTGCGTGCCACCGACTGGAACCCACGGCTCGCCACCGCCCTCGCCCACCAGATCGCCCGCCTGCACGAGGCTCTCGCCACCGCCACCGCCCCCGCGCCGTCGACCGCCTTCGTGCCGAGCGCCCGAGAGCAGGGGAGGAACTGGCGACCTGGTGGGAGAGCACCATCCGCAGGCCCTCACCGACCCCCGCGTCCGCGCGCTCCTGCCCGCCTGGCGCCGTGAGCTCGACCGCCTCGCCCCGGCCTTCGAGGCGGTCCCCACCCACCGGCTCATCCACGGCGACGCCGTCGCCCCCAATGTCATCCTCGGCCCCGACGGCCTGCCGCGACTCATCGACTTCGAGTGGTCCGGGCCCGGCGACACCGCCAAGGACCTGGCCCTCATCGGGGGCCGGGTGACCGGCGGGCCCTGGTACCTGCCCATGACCCCCGACGACGTCACCGCCTTCGTCACTGAGTACGCGCGGTACTCGCGGCGCTCGCGGCTCGCGCAGGACACCGGTGCCACCGACCCGCAACGGCTGCTGGAGCGCCGCGACGCCCACGAGCTCCTCGACCGCCTGGGCAACCTCCTGTACTGCCTCAGCCGCCCCGGCGAGGCCCGCTACGGCAGATGGGCCGACGAGCTCGCCCGCAACCTGACCGCCCGACTCGGTGACTGAGCCGCCCGCTGCAAGTCAGTGTCGGGCTAGCCCCACCACGGCCCCGCCAGGTGGCAGGATTGGGCGTGATTCCGGCCCTGAGGAGGATATGAGGCATGAACCGATCAGCATGGGCCGCGCGCTACCGCCAGCTTGGCAGGGACGCCGCCTTCCTCCTCCTCAGCGGGCCACTGAGCCTGCTCGCCTTCTACCTGCTTGTGCCACTGACCGCCCTCGGTGTGGTCACCACCATCATCTGGGTGGGCCTGCTGCTGCTCATCATCGACCTGAGCATCGCCGGGGGCTTCGCCAACTTCGCCCGCCTCGCCGTGGCGCGCGTGGACGGGCGCGAGCCGGTACCCGGCGGCTACCTCGAGCCCGAGCCGGGAGCCTCCGCACGCCGTCGGCTCTTCCGGCGCTTGCGCGACCCCCAGCGCTGGATGGACCTGCTGTGGGCCGTCATCTACTTCCCGGTCTCCCTCATCACCTGGATCATCAGCGTCGTGTGGCTGGCCCTGGCCGTGGCAGGTCTCCTCGCCCCCATCGCCGATATCATTCTTGACCTGGTCCTCGATCCGGCCATCGGAGAGCAGCGCCAGGGGCTGGCTTATCTTCTGGGCCTGCAGCCGGAGCTGCTCTGGGACATCGGTTTCAACCTCACCTGCGGCATTGTCTTCTCCTGACCGCCCCCGCCGTCCTGCGGGGCCTGGCCGCCATGCAGACGGGTCTCACCCGAGCCATGCTCTCCTGGCGCAGCGAGGTCAGCCGCCTCCAGACCTCCCGGGCCGCCGTTCAGCGCGCCGAGGCCGACACTCGCCGCCGCTTGGAGCGCGACATCCACGACGGCCCCCAGCAGCGCCTCGTGCGCCTGCGCATGGACCTGGCCCGTGCCCACCGGCAGGCCGAGAAGGATCCGGAGGCCGCGTCGGCCATCATCCAGGGTGCCATGGAGCAGACCCAGCAGACTCTCGACGAGCTGCGTCAGCTCTCCCGCGGTATCGCCCCACCCGTCCTCATTGACCGCGGCCTGGCGGCCGCCATCACCGAGGCCGCCACCCGCTCCTCCGTCCCCGTCACCGTGAGCACCGAGCTGCCGGACCTGCCCGACCACGTCTCCCAGGCCGCCTACTTCGTGGTCAGCGAGGCGCTGGCCAACCTCAACAAGCACTCCGGGGCCACGGCCGCCGGCGTCGATGCCCGCGTCGTCGACGGCGCCCTGATCGTGAGGATCAGTGACAACGGCATTGGTGGGGCCTCGACCGCCAAGGGACACGGCCTGGCCGGCCTGGTCGAGCGACTCAACGGTGTCGACGGTAGGCTCTTCATCACGTCCCCGACCGGCGGACCGACCACACTGGAGGCGAGAATCCCGTGCGCGTTCTGATCGCTGATGACTCCGTCCTCCTGCGCGAGGGGCTGGCACTCATCCTGGCCGACGGCGGCCACGAGGTCGTCGGGGGAGTGGGGGACGGCGAGGCCCTCGTGAGCGAGGCCCTGCGGCTGCGGCCCGATGTCGTCGTCGCCGACATCCGCATGCCTCCCTCCCACACCGACGAGGGCCTGCGGGCCACTACCCGCATCCGCGCCCAGTGGCCGGAGGCTCCCATCCTGCTGCTGAGCCAGTACGTCGTCGCCGGCTACCTGCCCGAGCTCCTGGCCGACGGAGGCGGCGCCCTGGGCTACCTCCTCAAGGACCGGGTCGGCGACATCGACGCCTTCCTCGGCGCGGTCGAGCGGGTGGCGCGCGGCGAGCTCGTCCTGGACCCCGACGTCGTCTCCCAGGTCCTCCAGCGAGGCCGACGCGACGACCCGCTCACCGAGCTCACGCCCCGCGAGCGGGAGGTCCTGGCCCTCATGGCCGAGGGCCACACCAACGCCGGCATCGCCAAGATCATGGTGGTCACCGAGGGGGCCGTGGAGAAGCACACCCAGCGTATCTTCGCCAAGCTCGGCCTGCTGCCCGACGCCGCCGTCCACCGCCGCGTCAAGGCCGTCCTGACACTGCTGTCGGCTTAGCCGCCGGTGAGAGCTCCGGACGTTACTGGGGATCCTTGCCCGCCATGATGAGCTTCACCTCGTCGTCGGTGAGGCTGTAGTTGAGATAGGTCTTGTAGAAGGTCTTCACCTTCTCCTCGATCTTGAGGTTGGGGAAGAGATCCGGGTGGATGAGGGCAGAGACCCACTGCACCTGAACAAGCTCCTCAACACCGTAACGGTCCCAGCCGAAGACGCCCTTGGGGTTGACGTAGACCTTCTGGTCCTGAACGGCCTTGATGCTCGCCCAGTTGGGGTCATTGAGGATCTTCTCGGCCTCTCCGGCCTTGCCCGTGATGATGACATCGGGGTTCCACGTGAGTATCTGCTCCATCGTGAACTGGGCCTGGGCGTTGCCCTTCGTCGAGGTGTCGACCGCGTTCCGTGCGCCAGCCGTCTTGATCCACTCGTCGATGATGGTGCCGGTACCGTCGAGGTTGAGGGTGTAGACGCTGTTGCCGTGCATCACCGTGGGGCGCTGCTCATCGCTCAGGCCGTCGGTCTTCGCCTTGACGTCCTTTGACCGTCTGATCCAGCTCGGCGTTGTACTTCTCGGCGATCTTAGGGGCGTCCCCGCCGAAGACCTGTGCCGTCATCGTGATGGACTTCTTCATGTCCTCATAGGTCTGGAACATGCAGTTGACCACCGGGATGCCGACCTCCTTGGCCTTGTCCCGCAGCGTCTCCTTGGAGTCGAAGATGACTTGGGGATTCAGCGCCGCCAGGTCCTCGAAGTTGAAGTCGTCCCCGAAAGTCGAGGTCGCCTTCGACATGTTCGGACAGACCTTGTACATCCAGGGGAACTTCTTGGGATCACAGTGCGTGGCGACAAGCCCCTTGGCTCCGGTGAGCATGATCGTCACCTCGTTGTGGGCGTACCAGCCGTCCGCGTAGGCGGTCGGATTCGTGGGCACCTCGACCTGCTTGCCTGCCATGTCGGTGATGGTCTGGGTACCGGCAGAGGCGCTGCTGCTCCCTGTTGCCCTGGAGGATGTGGAGGACTTGGAGCCGCAGGCCGCCAGCAGGCTCAGCCCGACGGCGCTCCCGGCCCCGGCGCCGGCGAGCTTGAGCAGGTCTCGGCGGGAGGGCGATGAGAAGGTGGTTGAGGGGGTGGATGATGAACGCAGCGAAGTCATGAATGCTCCTAAGAAGTGGAAGGCTGCGGTGATTGATGGAGTTGTTCATCAACCTTCTATAAGGATAGAATATGAAGTATGAGATTCGTGGTCGCGACGATGCGAGGTCTCAGGTGAGCTCGAGTGTCGGGATGCAGGTACGGACGGCCTCACCGTCGGGACTCGTGGTTTCCAGGACCTGCACTCGTGTGCCGTACGCGGCCTGGAGATTCGCCTCGGTGAGCACCTCGTTGACCGGTCCGGAGAGAATCTCCCGGTTCCGGGTGATGAGGACCGCCCGAGTCGCTACCAGAAAGGCATGATCCGGGCTGTGTGAGGTCATGATGACCCCGTGATTCTCGTCGGCCAGATCCCGTATGCAACGGAGCACCGTCGCCTGATTGCGCAGATCGAGGGCGGCGGCCGGCTCATCCATCACCAGGATCCTCCCGTCCTGGACCAGCGCCCGGGCAATGAGGGTCATCTGCTGCTCGCCCCCGGAGAGCTTGGTGAAGGGGCGCGCGGACAGGTGGGCGATTCCCAGTCTTGTCAGCACCTCCTCGGTGCGCTCGCGGTCCTCCCGGGAGGGGGAGTCGAGCAGACCCAGACGTGAGACGCAGCCCGTCAGGGCGACGTCGAACACGGAGAAGGCGAACGGTGGCTCGTGCAGCTGGGGGACGTAGGCGATGTAGCGGGCCATCTGACGACGCGAGAGTGAGGAGCGCTCACGACCACCGATCTCTACCCGCCCCGCCACAGGTGACAAGTGGCCTAGCAGGGTCCGGAAGAGGGTCGTCTTCCCAACGCCGTTGGGCCCCAGGAGGCAGAGCACTTCGCCAGTGCTGACCTCCAGGTCGACTCCGGTCAGGATGGCGTGTCGGTGGTAGCCGCAGGACAGATTGCGCGCAGTGATGGTGGGGTGCTCGGAGGGTTCAGGATCTCCCGTGTTTCGTGCCCGGTCCTCGGGACGCCTCACCGTCGGCCTCCTTGCTGGGTGCGCAGAAGGATGAGGAAGAACAGTGGGGCTCCAATGATGCTGGTGAGGATTCCCAGTGGGATCTCAGAGGGCATCAGTGAGCGACAGGCGGTGTCAACTGCGATGAGGAACGCTCCGCCCAGGATGACGGACAGGGGGACGACGATCCGGTTGTCCGGGCCTGCGATGAAGCGCACCACGTGCGGCATGATGAGACCGACCCAGCCGATAACACCTGAGATCGCCACGCAGGAAGCGGTCAGCAGGGTCGCACACACGATGCTGACCAGCCGCAGCGCAGCGGCGTTGACCCCCAGTGACTCCGCCTCCTCATCGCCGAAGGCCAGGATATTGAAGCGCCACCTCAGGGCCAGGAGCGGGACGACTCCCAGGACGAAGGGGATGGCGAAGAGCCTCAAATCGCTCCATGTCACCTTGGCGATGGAGCCCATGAGCCAGTAGGTGATCTCCGGGAGCTTGGAATCAGGATCCGCCGTGTACTTGATCGCCGAGACGAAGGCCTGGAAGAGGGCCGAGACGATCATGCCGCACAGGACCAGCAACAGAACCTGGCTGCTCCCGCGTCCGATGTATCGGGCCGCTGCGTAGGTGATGAAGACCGCCGCGAGTCCTCCGGCAAAGGCTGCTGCTCGAACCGGCATGTTCCCCAGGGAGAGCAGCAGCGCGAGGGCCGCGCCGAAGGAGGCGCCGGTGCTCGCCCCCAGGATGTCGGGAGAGACCATGGGGTTGCGGAACAGGCCTTGGTAGGCGGTCCCGGAGATCGCGAGAGCACCCCCGATCATGGCGGCTGCCACCACGCGGGGCAGGCGGACGTTGAGCACGATGTTGCGAGCGACAAGGGGGGTGTCGCCGTCGCCGGTGACCAGCTGCCGCAGGGCGTCGACGACGGTGCCGGGTGAGAGCATCGCCCGGCCCACCGCCATGGCTCCCACCGCGATGACGATGAGCAGGGCGAGAGCGACGACGGTGAGCGTCAGGTGCTTGAGAAGGTGGCCGCTGGCCGTGGGTGGGGCGGACCGCACCGGCATCGGCCCGACTCAGCGGTAGTTGACGAACTGGAGGGCGGCGTCGACGTCGAGGTTCTTCAGCAGAGCGATCGCCGTCTGGAGATCGTCGCGGGACTTGGAGGTCACGCGCACCTCGTCGCCCTGGATCGTGGCCTTGACGCTCTTGGGGCCCTCGTCGCGGATCGCCTTGGTGATCTTCTTGGCCACCTCCTGGGTCAGTCCCTCACGCAGCGGGCAGGCCAGGCGATAGATCTTGCCCGAGGGGCGCGGCTCCTTGTCCCCGAGATCCAGGGCCTTGAGGGAGACGCCGCGGCGGAAGAGCTTGGACTCCAGGACGTCCAGGATCGCCAGGACCCGCTCGGCCGTGTTGGCCTCCAGGGTGATGGTGTCGCCTGACAGGCTCACGGAGGCGTCAACGCCGCGGAAGTCGTAGCGCTGGGAGATCTCCTTGGCGCACTGGTTGACGGCGTTGTCCACCTCCTGGCGGTCGAGGCGGGAGACGACGTCGAAGGAGGAGTCGTTGGCCATGGCGGCAGTCCTTTCCGGGGTGGGGACCTCAGTCGCCCCGAGTCTAGGTGGGTTGTTCTGTGAGGAGGGTCCTACGGGGGCGATTGGCGTTTCGCGCCGCTGCCTTGCTATTCTTCCACGGCGCCAAGCGATGACCGAGAGGTCGGAGCGCGGAGCCAAGGCGGGTTGCCCGAGCGGCCAATGGGAGCTGACTGTAAATCAGCCGCGTAATGCTACGGGGGTTCGAATCCCTCACCCGCCACGGCGATCACTCGTGATCGCACCTCGCCGCCCGGCGAGGACCGCAGTGAGCGAAGCCACGGCGGAACGAATTGCCAGAGCGATTCGAATCTGCCTAGGATTCGGCTCGTTGCCCCGATAGCTCAGTCGGCAGAGCGTCTCCATGGTAAGGAGAAGGTCAAGGGTTCGATTCCCTTTCGGGGCTCTCACAGCGGGGGCCAATGGCCCCCATTGTGTTCCTATGGCGAGGTAGCTCAGCTGGTTAGAGCGCACGACTCATAATCGTGAGGTCGAGGGTTCGAGTCCCTCCCCCGCTACGCAAGCTTTCGAGTACAGCGTTCCATCGCATGCTCGAGGATCGACACGAGGAGACAAACGTGGCCAGCAAGTCCGCCGACGTTCGCCCCAAGATCACTCTGGCCTGCTCGGAGTGCAAGGAGCGCAACTACATCACCAAGAAGAACCGTCGGAACACCCCCGACCGTCTCAGCATCGCCAAGTTCTGCGCTCGCTGCGGCAAGCACACCGAGCACCGCGAGACCCGCTGAGCATCGCACAGCGATCCCGGTCTCGGCCGGATAGCGAGCCCCGTCGACATGACGTCGGCGGGGCTTCGTCGTCTCCTCGAGGCGGGTGCTAGCATCGTGAGGGTGAACGGTCTCAGCTCCTGTGACGACGCCGTCGAGCGGCTCGCAGCAGTCCTGAGCGGGGTGCTCTCAACCGGCTCCTCCGGACTGTCCGACCGCGAGGCTCACCGCCAGGCCAGGCGGGGAGCGACGGCGATCCTCCCCGCTGTGCAGGCCATGCACCGGATCCAGGACCGGCTGTGGGACTGCCGGGGGGAGACCGCCTGGGAGGGACTGGTGCACCGCCGATGCCGGATGAGCCCGAGCCCAACGGGAGGCGCGGCCGCCCCGGGGCCGGCCGCGGCCGAGGGAGTCTCGATCCGGCAGGTCGAGCGCGCCGGGTGGGAGCTCATCCAGGCGACGGTCGAGGCGCCGGTGGAGGGACAGTACTGGCGAGTGACCCATGAACTCGCCCGCCGGACGTCGCCGCCCGGACCGGGCACCGTCGAAAACGGGAAACTCACGGCCCCGGGGACCGGATTTGATACGCCATCGGGCTGCGTGTTCTACCGGCTCACCGACTCCGATGTGGGCTCCTGGGCGCAGGCCAGCGGAGACCGGAACCCCATCCATCTCATGCCCGGAAGAGCGGCTGCGGCGGGGCTGTCGGTAGGCCCCGGCGAGGTCGTCGCTCACGGCCTGCTACTCGGAGCGATCAGTCTCGCCCTGGTCCAGCCTTCGCCTTCACGGCAGAATGGCCTCGTATTCATTGGTTCTGCTGATGTCCCGGCCTCCGAGTGTGGCGCGGAGGAGTCGTGGGCGACGCTCGCCGTCGATCCCGTCAGTGGGGACATCGCTCAGGGCCGGCGTCCCGTCCTGCGACGCCAGTGATCCCATCCATCCCCGTCAACGCCACGCGAAGATGGTGCGGAATCCAGCCAACGTCCTATCAATACATGAAGGAACAGTGATCGCTTACTGGAGAGAATTCTGACGGAGATTCATTACTACCTTGAAGGAAGTGACACGAGGACGTGAAAATGAATTATCGACCCCCACCCAATCATCGGTAGATGGGGATGATAACGTGACAAAGGTGGGTATTCAGGATGTCAAACTGATGTATGTCAGGTGACATGAAGTCAGTGCCTGAATTGTTTTCCTGCACGGAAGTGGATCTCCAAGATCCGCTCAGTACCAACGAAAAGTGGAGGGGGTGCCTAATGTTTCCAAGGTTGCCTGATGCTGTGGGTCACTGTGGTGGAGTGCTGAGGCTCCGACCGAGTGTGATAAAAAAGAAGTGGAGTCGTGCTTGTATGAAAGCCAAAGGCGATCAACAAGTTCGTGCTCGAGGGTTCGCGACCTGCCACAGGTCGGTGCTGAGAGGAGTCGATAAAGGTGATTACCGCAGAGCGGACGATGGTGGAGCCGACGGCCTGCGCCGAGGATGTCGAGATGACGTGGACTCAGAGCGATCAGGAAGCCGTTGAGGCCACCTACGGCCAAGAGCTGGCCGGGGCTGCGGGATCTCCCGAGGATGGTCTGAAGCCGACCGGTGGCTGTGGACAGAGCGACTCCTCGGAGCAGAAGGGCTTCCGTCGGCTCGACGAGATCGAGATGGATGCCTGGCGCTCCTTCCTGGCGGCCTCCACCTCCGTCACCGCCCGTCTCAACCGTGAGCTCGAGGCAGGGTGCGGCATCTCCATGCACGAGTACGAGATCCTGGTGCGCCTGTCCGAGGCTCCCGACCAGACTCTGCGCATGTCCACTCTGGCCGAGCACGTCTCGCACTCCCGCTCACGGCTGACCCACACGGTCCGGCGCCTGGAGAACGTGGGGTACGTCGAGCGCAGCTCCTGCGACTCCGACCGTCGCGGCGTCAACTGCACGCTGACACCGCAGGGCCTCAGCTTCCTGCGCGAGGCGGCTCCGGTACACCTCGACGGCGTACGCCGCCATGTCGTCGACCGTCTCAGTCGTGAGCAGCAGGTCGCCTTGGCCGAGCTCATGAGGGTCATCGCCCAGGCCCCGGACTCCTCCTGCGGGCTCTCGGCGGCCTCGGCCTCCTGAGGCTCCCGCGCGCCGCCTGCGCGATCAGTGGGCGTCGTCAGCCGGTCTCGTCACCGGTGGCGGCGCCCACAAGTCTGTCCAGACCACGTCCAGGTCCGCCAGAAGGCGGCGCAGCAACGGCAGGGAGATGCCGACGACTCCGTGAGGGTCGCCGTCGATCCCCTCGATGAAGGCGCCGCCCAGGCCGTCAATGGTGAAGGCTCCGGCGCACCACAGTGGTTCCCCGCTGGCGACGTAGGCCTCGATCTCGGCCTGGGACGGGGAGCCGAAACGGATGGTGGCCGAGCTGACCCCCTCGGCGATGGCGCCGTCGGCGGTGCGCACCAGGAAGTGCCCCGTGTGCAGGGTGCCGGTGCCCCCGCTCATCAACCGCCAGCGCTCACGAGCATCGGCGGCGTCGGTGGGCTTTCCGACGACCTGGCCGGAGATCTCCAGCATGGAGTCGCAGCCCACGACCACCTCGGCCTCCTGCGGGTCGGTGGAGGCCGCAACGTCGAGGGCCTTGGCCCGAGCCAGGGCCTGGACCTGCTCGGCGGCGGTCGGGGCCGCTAGACCGGCCTCGCGGCGCCGTCGGATCAGCTCGCCGAGCACGGCCTCCTCGTCGACGTCGGAGACCCGCACCAACGGCTCGACCCCTGCGGCTCGCAGGGTGGCCAAGCGGCCGGATGACTTCGAGGCCAGGAGAATCACGTCGCCAGACTATACGGGCCGGTAGTCTCGGATCATGATCTCAGGCGGCAGCCCCTTCTCGCGTCTCGACACCGTTCCCGTCACCGGATCCACCCAGGACGACCTGCGCGCAGCCCTCACGGGACCTGAGCGCGCGTCCTGGCCGCACCTGTCGGCACTGCGAGCGCTTGCTCAGACCGCCGGCAGAGGGAGGTCCGGGCGCGCCTGGGTCACCCCCGACGACGGAGGCGCCCTCCTGGTCTCCGTGGTGCTCAGGCCCCTCGTCCCCGCCCAGTGCCTGGGCTGGCTGCCGCTGCTGGGCGGCCTGGCAGTCCGTGACGCCCTGGCCCCTCTCGTCGAGGACCTGCCCTGGCGCGTGGGAACCAAGTGGCCCAACGACGTCGTCGCCCTGCCCGATGACCCGGCGGCCGTGCCCGCAGTGCCCGGCTGGGCCGGCACGCGCAAGATCGCCGGCGTCCTCAGTGAGCTCGTCATGCCCGAAGCCGCCGCAGGGGGCGCCGCCGGCGTCCTCACTGCCGACACGGTTCCAGCCGACCGCGATGAGGCACCCATGGTCATCCTCGGAATCGGCGTCAACATCGGGCAGAGGGCTGAGGAGCTGCCGGTGCCCTGGGCCGGCTCCCTGCGCACGCTCGGCGCGGTCGGTACGGGAAACGGACCCGAGTCGGAAGACGTGGCGGAGAGCGTTCTTACGGCGATCGGCCACCAGCTGGCCCGGCTCGTCGGGCAGTGGGAGGAGGTCGGCGGGAATGTCGACGCCGCGGGCGGCGCGCTCGGGCGCCGGCTGCGCGAGGCGCTGACCACCCTGGGCAAGCAGGTCAGTGTCCAGGCTCCTGACGGTGAGCTCGGCGGGCTGGCTATTGACGTCACCCCCGCCCTCGTACTGCGCACCCAGGCCGGTGACACCGAGGTTCGCGCCGGCGATGTGACCCTCGTGCGAATGGAGGGCTGAGGGGGTCGTGAGAATCATGAACTCGTTGCTGGTGAATGCGGTCTGTTACCCAATGGGCATGAGCGTGTGATCTGCGCTACTGTGGCAGGGTGACATTAGACAGCCAAGCGAGCGAGGGGCTCGCACCGGACTCCCGTGGGGGCGTCCCCCAGCAGAAGGCTCACCAGGGCGCGCATCGTGTCGAGGGTGAGGCCGCTGCTGAGGTGGACCCCACGGAGAGAACCACCCTGGCGGGGCACGAGAGCCTGCTGTTGGGGACGCCCCCCAGCCTGACCCTGACCGAGCTGGCTCAGCGAGCTGGAACCAGCGTGGAGGTGGCGCAGAAGTTCTGGCGCGCCATGGGCTTCGCCGATGTCCAACCCGATGAGGTCCGCTTCACTGACCAGGATGTTGCCGCACTTCAAGACACGGTGGCGCTGCTGGATGAGACCAGTGACTCCTCCCTGGCCTCGGCCAGCGTGCTCGAGCTCCTCAGGGCCCAGTCCTACACCATGGACCGCCTGGTCCTGTGGGAGCTGGAGACCTTCGTCACGGACCTCAGTGAGCGTCTCGGGCTGGATGACACCGCCGCACGGCTGGTGGCCCTCGATCGCATCGACGGCCTCGTGGAGCTCCTGTCGCGCCAGCTGACCTACGTGTGGCGCCGCCACATGGCCTCCATCCTGGGGCGCACCGATGCGGAGGTGTCGACCCGGGGCAGGGAGGACACCGGCCCCGACCTCTACCCGCTCATCCGCTCCCTGGGCTTCGTCGACATCGTCTCCTTCACCCAGCGCGCTCAGGGCATGAGCAAGGCCGCCCTGACCCACATGCTCGAGGACTTCGAGAACACGGCCCGGGACGTCATCACCTCGCGGGGTGCGCGGGTGGTCAAGACGATCGGGGATGCCGTCATGTACATCTCCGACGACCTGCTGATCGCCGCCGACGTCGTCACCGCCCTGGTCGAAGAGCTCCAGAAGGGACCGGATGCGATCCGGGTGCGGGCCAGCCTCGTCGAGGGACGGGTCATCTCCCGCTCCGGGGACGTCTTCGGTCCCACCGTCAACCTGGCCTCCCGGCTCGTGGACGCGGCCGAGCCCGGCGGCATCCGCCTGGACGAGTCCACCGCCATGGCCATCCTCCGCTCGCCCGAAGCAGGACGGTACCGGGTGGGGCAGTGCCACGAGGTCGTGGCCAAGGGGCTGGGGCAGATCGTGCCCTGGTCGCTGGAGCGGACCTCGCCGACCCGCCCCTGAGTCGAACCCCTCGTTCCGTTACCATCTCGTGATTTTCTATCCCTTCGGCTCGTGAAGGGGCCGCTCGATCCCGGGGTTTTCCGCAGTATCCTCGCCGAAACATGTCCTGGCTGTGAGAGGGGCGGGAGGCCGCCGGCCCGGAGGTGGTCACGTCTTGATATCTTCTCCACCTCTGGGACGATGGCGGAGGGTAGCGTCGTCACATAACATCGCGGATGTGACAACTGTTCTGCTCGTCGAAGACGATCCTGCCATCTCCGAGCCCCTCGCCCGTGCCTTCGGACGCGAGGGCTACGAGGTCCTGACCCATGGCACCGGTAAAGGCGCCCTCGAGGAGGTCTCGGCCGCCGACATCATCGTCCTGGACCTGGGGCTGCCGGACATCGACGGCCTGGACGTGGCCCGTCAGGTGCGGGCCCAGGGGCTGACGATCCCGATCCTCATGCTCACCGCCCGCAGTGAGGACTCCGACCTCGTCGTCGGTCTGGACGCCGGGGCTGATGACTACGTCACCAAGCCCTTCCGCCTGGCTGAGCTGTTGGCTCGCGTGCGGGCACAGGTCCGCCGCGCCTCGGGGGAGGCCACCGAGGATGAGCTGAGCGTCGGGGAGATCCGGGTCGACGTCGCCGCTCACCGGGCCTTCGTCGGCTCGCGCGAGCTGCAGCTGACGACCCGGGAGTTCGAGCTGCTCCGGGTCCTGGTGCGCCGGCGGCAAGGTCACCTCCGGTGAGGACATCCTCAAGGAGGTCTGGGGTGAGGACCCCACCGGGAGTCCCCAGACCCTCCAGATGCACGTGACCTGGCTGCGTCGCAAGCTCGGTGACGATGAGGAGCGGCCCGCGCTTCTGCTGGCCCAGGAGGACGGTTACCTCCTGACCGCCGGCTGACTCGCTGACCGGGAGGGCCTCCCGGGAGGAGTGCTGGGTTCCCAAGGCGCCTCGATGAGCTGATCGGGGCTGAAGGAGGGCTTGCCATGCGTCGTTACGCCATGACGATGACGATGTCGGCGGTGTCCGTGGCCGTCCTCCTGCTGGGACTGCCGCTGGGGGGCGCCTGGATCGCCAGCGCGTTGCGCTCGGCCGGAAGCGGTGACCGGGTCATCATCATCGGCACGGTCATCCTCACGGTTCTGGTGCTCACCGGCACCGCGCTCACGGCGGCCTCCGTAGTGGCCTCCCGGGTGTCCAGGCGCATCTCCGCCCCGCTCATCTACCTGGCCGCCGAGGCCGAGCAGCTCGGCAGCGGCCAGGTCCGCCCGAGGCTGCGCTCCTCGGGGATCGAGGAGATCGACCTGGTCCAGGCCGAGCTCGTGCGCTCGGCCGAGCGCGTGGCCGGACGCATTGCCGCCGAGCGGCAGTTCGCCTCCGACGCCTCCCACCAGCTGCGCACACCGCTGACCAGCCTGTCGCTGCGCCTGGAGGAGATCGAGCTGCTCGCAGGCGAGGAGGAGGTGCGTGCCGAGGCGCACGCCTGCCTGGAGCAGGTCGAGAGGCTCACCGGCGTCGTCGAGGACCTGCTCAAGGTCTCGCGCCGCTCCGGGGGCGGGACCACGGAGGCGCTTCACCTCAAAGGACATCTTCGCTCAGCAGCGCGAGGAGTGGGAGCCGGCCTTCGAGCAGGCCGGGCGCGCCATCACCTTCTCCGACGAGATCAGCCACCCGGTCCTGGCCACGCCGGGGTCCCTGGCCCAGGTGCTGGCGACCGTCATTGAGAACTCCCTGCGCTACGGGTCCGGGACGACCTCGGTGAGCGTGCGCGGGGCCAACGGCGGTCACGCGGTCTTCATCGACATCGCCGACGAGGGTGAGGGCGTGGCTGAGGACATCGCACCGCACGTCTTCGAGCGGCACGTCTCCGGCTACGGCTCCACCGGCGTCGGGCTGGCCCTGGCCAAGGACCTCGTCGAGGCCGACGGCGGCCGCATCGAGCTGTCGCAGCGCGGTCCGGCCGTCTTCTCGATCCTGCTCAACGCCGTCCCCAAGTCCCTGGACCCCAATAACGTCCTGCCGCAGGGCGCGCTGGTCTCGGTGGGCCGGCGTCGTCGCTTCTGAGTCGCCCCTGAACCCCTCGCGCGACGGCGAAGGTGAGGGCTGAGGGGCGGGGCGTCAGGACTTCTGGCGGCGGGACTTGATGAACTGCGAGATGCCGGAGATGAGCATCGGCGCCACCGAGATGAAGACGATCACCAGGATCATGGCGTCAATGTTGTCCTGAATCCACGTGATCGTTCCCAGGAAGTAGCCCAGCCAGGTGATGCCGAAGGCCCAGAGGGTGGCGCCCAGGATGTTGAAGGTGATGAAGTGGCGGTAGTGCATCTTGCCGACACCGGCGATGACGGGTGTGAAGGTACGCACGATCGGTACGAACTGGGCCAGGGTGACGGCCTTGCCACCGTGGCGCTCGAAGAAGTCCGAGGTGCGGTCCACGTACTCCTGCTTGAACAGACGGGAGTCGGGCTTGTTGAAGATCGCGGGTCCCGCCTTACGACCGATGAGGTAGCCGGTCTGGTTGCCGGCGACGGCCGCGAGCCACACGAGGGGGGCCGCCACCCAGATGGGGACGGGAACTCCTTGGGCCGGGTTGGTCTCGCCGATGGCCACGAACATCCCCAGGGTGAACAGCAGCGAGTCACCGGGCAGGAAGAAGCCGATGAGCAGGCCGGTCTCGGCGAAGATGACGAGCATGACGCCGAGGATGGCCCAGGGGCCGATCCAGCCGACGAAGGCTTTGATGATGAAGGTGGCGTCGAGCCACTCGGGGCCGAGCATCGGTGCGTGGACGAAGGGGAGGGCGGTGGGCGGGTTCAGCGCCGGTGCCAAGGCGTTCAGGGCAGTCACCGTGCAAGGCTAAACGGTGCCCCGGCGGCCATGCCGTGAGAGCGATCCCCTCCGGACTGTGGCATCGGGCACCCCGCCGCCTGCCTGCCCCTGGGGGTCGGTGCTGTCGGTGTCGTCGCCGGGGGAGCGGTCCTTGTGTCCGGTGAAGACGATGTAGTGGTAGAAGACGAAGCGGAATGCCGTCCCCAGGCCGAAGCCGACGACGTAGGCCGCGACGTTGTCCGCCAGCGGGGAGGTCAGCCCCAGGACGTGGTGGGTGAAGAGCAGGCAGAACTGCGTGATGGCGATGCCGCCCAGGTTGGCCAGGACGAACAGCGTGGCCTCGCGGGCGACGTTCTTCTGGGTGCGGCCCCGGTAGGTCCAGTAGCGGTTCGCGATCCACGAGAAGACGGTCGCGGTCGAGGAGGCCAGCAGCTGGGCGGAGTTGGGGTGACCGGAGAGGACACCGGTGGGGACCGTGCTGGAGCAGGTTGAACAGGCCGACGTCGATCACGTAGGCCGCAGCGCCCACCATGCCGAACTGCATGAACTCCTTGACGAGGGCGATGAGCCTCTGGGTCAAGGAGTTGCCGGAGGAGCGCGTCATGGCGGGCATCCTATGTCGATCACAGTCAGGTCACGCAAACCGGGGCCGCTCACGGCACCCAGTGAACACTGACGCTGCCCAGGTCCCACACCCACGAGACCCACAGCAGCTGGCCGGCGACGCCCGCCGCCAGCAGGGCCAGCCGCCGGCGGGTGGTGCCGGCCGCCACGGCCAGCGCCCAGCCCACCGGGGCCAGGGGAAGCAGGAGGCGCAGCACCGACGTCGTCGGGTCGAAGAAGACCAGGAGGTAGAGCAGGTAGCCCAGGCACCAGAACCAGGCCGCGGGACCCCAGGGCACGCAGGCTCGGCGCGCTCAGCAGCAGGCCCACCGCGACCAGCACGACGGCCAGCAGGGCCAGTCCCAGGTGCGGGCCCACCCAGTCGCCCAGGCGGGTCGCCCACTGTACGACGGGCGCCAGGTCCGCGCCGCGCCAGGAGGTCTCAGTGGCCGTGTAGGCGTCCTGGCGGCCCGTGACCAGCCAGGCGATGACCGGCCAGCTCAGGGCCGCCGAGCAGGTGAGCAGGGCCAGCACCAGCAGTCGCAGGCGCGCGCCCGGCGCCTGCGGGGCGTGGCCGGGCACCAGACGCGCGAACCAGGTCGGCGGGACCCAGCCGCGGGCGCAGGCCACCTCCCAGGCCCACCACAGCCCCAGCGCCGCCCCCAGGGGGACTCCGACGGGGCGGGCGAAGCAGGCGGCCAGCGCCAGGGGGATCGCCGTCAGTGACCGCCCTCGGCTCGCCAGCCACAGCGTCAGCCCCACCAGCACCAATCCCAGGGACTCGGCGTAGGGGACCTGGAGAACCGCGGCGCACGGCGAGGACCAGACCAGGGCCACCGCCCACAGGGAGGCTCGCCTGCCCGTCACCGGTGAGAGCCAGCGGTCCATGACGACCGCCGCCGACGCCGAGGCCAGGACCGATACGAGGGCGGCGCGCACGTAGAAGGACCAGCCGGTCCAGCCCAGCAGGGAGGCCGCGGCGCTCAGCAGCGGCATGAAGGCCCAGGTGTTCTGGGCCACCCGTCCGTCGCCGCCCACGGGCAGCCGCTCCGGGTAGCCCTCCTCGACGATCCGGTTGTACCAGCCTGAGTCCCAGAAGCGCAGGTGCTCCTCCCAGGACGGTGCGGCCCCGGCCCACGGGGTGGCGGGCGTGTCCTGGGCGCCCAGCCGCAGGATGAGGAGGGACAGAGCGCTCGCCGCGGCCCAGACCACCAGGACCTGGAGCCAGCGGCGCGACCCCGAGGCGGCGTCATGCGTCGAGGGCGAGGGCGGGGCGTGCCGGGCGCTGGAGGACGCGGAGGACTCTGAGACGGGTGGGGTCACGGCCCCCACCCTACGGTCTGGACCCGTGTGCGGTGAGGATGAGCGACATGCGGGTAGCCTTGGGGTGTGAGCGCACCCATCGTCGCCGTGATCGGAGGCGGGCAGTTGGCCCGCATGATGCAGGAGGAGGCCAGTGCTCTGGGGATTCACCTCAGGGCGCTGGTGGAGGCCGCGGACGGGTCCACCGGACAGGTGACCCCGGACGCGCCCGTCGGAGCCGCCGACGACGAGGCGGCCGTGCGCGCCGTCGTCGCCGGGGACGGTAGTGACGGGCCCACAGGCGGGCCGGCCTCGGTCCTCACCTTCGAGCACGAGCACCAGGATTCGGCCCTGCTGGAGAGGCTCCAGGCCGAAGGGGTCAGTGTCCAGCCCACCCCGCAGGCCCTGACCCTGGCCCGCGACAAGCTCGCCATGCGGCGGATGATGAGCGCGGCTGGGCTCCCGCAGCCCGCCTGGGCGGAGATCGGCGGGCCGCAGCAGGAGGACGCCGAGCAGATGGTCGACGCCATCGAGGCCTTCGCCGCCGAGCACGGCTGGCCCGTGGTCCTCAAGACGCCGCGTGGAGGCTATGACGGCCACGGGGTGCTACTGGTGCGCAGCGCCGAGTCCCTGCGCCAGGGCGAGGCGGCCGACTGGATCGCCTCGGTGGCCCGTGCCCGAGCGGGCCAGGGCGACGGTCGCGGGGCCGGTGGGGGAGGCAGCCTCGGAGGGGCGGTGGTGACCAGTCTCCTGGTGGAGCAGGCGATCCCCTTCACCCGTGAGCTCGCCGTCCTGCTGGCCCGCACCCCCAGCGGGCAGGTGGCGGTGTGGCCGGTGGCCCAGACGGTCCAGGAGGACGGCATGTGCGCCGAGGTCCTGGCGCCGGCACCCGGTCTCGACTCGACCGCCGTCGAGGAGGCCGAGCTCATCGGCCGCACGGTCGCCGAGCGCGCCGGGGTGACCGGGGTGCTCGCCGTCGAGCTCTTCGCCGTGGAGACCTTCGGGGAGCCCACGCGCCTGTACGTCAACGAGCTGGCGATGCGTCCCCACAACTCCGGGCACTGGACCCAGGACGGGTCTGTCACCAGCCAGTTCGCCCAGCACCTGCGGGCGGTTCTCGACCTGCCGCTGGGCGCCACGGAGGCCACGGCGCCCACCACCGTCATGGTCAACCTCATCGGCGGCCGGCGTGAGCCGGGGCCCGATGCCCTGGCCCGGGCCATGGCGGCGCACCCCGAGGCCCGCATCCACCTCTACGGCAAGCAGTGGCGAGCGGGCCGCAAGCTCGGGCACGTCACCATGACGGTCGGTCCGCACCAGGAGGTCGCCGACGTCGTCGAGCAGGCGCGCGGGGCCGTCGCCATCCTGCGCGGGGACGCCTGAGTCGGACGCATTCAGACCACAGCACGCAGGACACGACAGAACACGGCAGGACACCGAAGACAGGGAGGACGTTGATGAACGGGGTCAGCGCAACGACGACGGGCACGCAGGACGCAGGGCGGCCGGTGGTCGGCATCGTCATGGGGTCGGACTCGGACTGGCCGGTCATGGGGGCCGCCGCCGAGGTCCTCGACGAGTTCAAGGTGGCCTATGAGGCCGACGTCGTCTCCGCCCACCGCATGCCCACCGAGATGATCGACTACGGGCGCGCCGCTGCTGAGCGGGGGCTGCGCGTCATCATCGCAGGCGCCGGGGGAGCGGCCCACCTTCCCGGGATGCTGGCGGCCGTCACCGAGCTGCCGGTCATCGGGGTGCCGGTGCCGCTGAAGTACCTCGACGGTATGGACTCCCTGCTGTCCATCGTGCAGATGCCCGCCGGGGTCCCGGTGGCCACGGTCTCCATCGGCGGGGCCCGAAATGCCGGGTTGCTGGCGGTGCGTATCCTCGCCTCCGGTCAGGGGCCGGAGGCCGCCCGCCTGGGCGCCGCCATGCGGGCCTTCCAGACGGACCTCAGCGACGTCGCCCACGCCAAGGGCGCCGCCCTGCGCGAGCGGCTGAGTCACTGAGGTAGGGCTGCGAGGGGGCGCGTGAACGACGGGGAGAGGACTCGTGGATCTCGCGTTCGTTTCTGTTCGTTTCTGAGCGAGCGTGGGTAGACTGTGGGCATGAGCATTCTCGTTGCTGGAGGCGCCGGCTACATCGGCGCGCACGTGGTCCGACTTCTCCTCGAGCGCGGGGAGGAGGTCGTCGTCGTCGATGACCTGTCCTACGGGACGCCGGAGCGAGTCAAGGGGGCCTCCCTCGTCGAGCTCGACGTCGCCAGCGGCCAGGCCCCCCAGACCCTCGCCGAAGTCATGGACTCGCACGGCGTCACCGCCGTCATCCACTTCGCCGCCCGCAAGCAGGTGGGCGAGTCCGTCGAGCGCCCCGCCTGGTACTACCAGCAGAACGTCGGCGGCCTGGCCAACATGCTGCTGGCCATGGAGACCGCCGGCGTCAAGCAGATGATCTTCTCCTCCTCAGCCGCCGTCTACGGCATGCCCCCGGTGGAGGTTGTTCCCGAGGACATCGACTGCCGCCCCATCAACCCCTACGGCGAGACCAAGCTCATCGGGGAGTGGATGATGGCCGACGCCGAGAAGGCCTGGGGACTGCGCTGGGCCGGCCTGCGCTACTTCAACGTCGCCGGAGCCGGCTGGGACGACCTGGGCGACATGGCCACCCTCAACCTCATCCCCATGGTTCTCGACCGGCTCGCCAAGGGTGAGACCCCCAAGATCTTCGGAACCGACTACCCCACCCCCGACGGCACCTGCGTGCGCGACTACATCCACGTCAAGGACCTGGCCGTCGCCCACATCGCCGCCCTGGACTACCTGGCCGGTGGCCAGGAGATGGCCGAGCACGTCTTCAACGTCGGCACCGGCCAGGGCGCCTCGGTGCGTGAGGTCGTCTCCAAGGTCATTGCCTCCACGGGCCTGGACCTGGAGCCCGAGGAGCTCGCCCGCCGCGCCGGCGACCCGCCCCAGCTCATCGGCAACGCCACCCGCATCGGCGAGGTCCTGGGATGGAAGGCCGAGCACGACCTGGATGACATCGTCGACTCCTCCTACACCTCCTGGCAGGCCGACCCCAACCGCCCCCACTTCGGCTGAGCGGTCCCAACACCACGGCGTGCGGGCCGGTTCCCCTCTCCCGGGGAACCGGCCCGCACGTGTGCGTCTTCGGTGCCTGAGCGTCAGGACTGGTTGAAGTCCGCGGCCGTCAGCTTCCCGTCGCGCAGCTTGGAGAAGAAGTCCGGTGCGGTCGTGTCCCGCAGCAGCACCGTTTCGCCGATGTCGGCGTCCTCGGGGGAGTAGGCAGGATCCTCAATGGGCGGGGCCCCGGTCAGGCCGCCACCGGAGGCGGAGCGGAAGGCCAGCACCATCTGGGCGATGCTCATGGTGCCGGCGCTGCGATCCACCGTGAGTGCGTTCGTGCCGGCGTCGACCAGCGCGTCCTGCCGGGAGAAGGAGAAGGCGGTGGACGGCGTCGCCGCCTTGGAGACCACTGCCGAGATGACGGCGCGCTGGCGCTGACCGCGACCCACGTCGCCGGTCGGGTCCGACTTGCGCATCCGGGAGTAGGCCAGCGCCTTCGTCCCGTCCACCGTCTGACACGTGCCCTGAGAGGTGTCCCAGACCAGGCCCGAGTCCTCGTCGGCGACGTCGTAGTCCAGGCAGACGTTGACCCCGCCGACGGCGTCGACCGTCTGGGACACCCCGGTCATGCCGACCTCCACATAGTGGTCCACGGTCAGCCCGGAGAGCTTCTCCACGGTCTGGACCAGCAGCTTGGGGCCGCCGTAGGAGTAGGCGGCGTTGATCTTGTTCTCCCCGTACTCGGGGATGTCCACGAAGGTGTCACGCGGCAAGGAGGTCAGGCTTGTCTGCCCGTTGACCGCCTTGTGCAGCAGCATGACGGAGTCGGCGCGGGCGCCTTCGGTGTCATCCTGGATGACACCGCCACGCGCGTCCGAACCCACGATGAGCCAGGTCTCGCCCGGAGTGTCCGCTGCCCCGGACAGGGCGTCGACGCGATGGAGCTGGGAGGAGACGTCATTCCACAGCCAGGCGACCCGCGCTGCAATGAGAGCCAGGACAACCACGATGACGACGACCGTCCAGCCCACGATCCGGCGCCACCTCGGACGGGTGCGCTTCGGTCGCTGCGGACGCTGGGGCGTGAGTGAGGGCCCGCCCTCAGCGGGCTCCCGCGGCGACTGCCGACCCGCGGAGCCCACGGGGTAGGTGCCGCGCCGCACGGGCAAGGCCTGCGTGCGCTCCGGCCCGGCTGCGCCGCTGCCTCCGTCGGTGTCCGGTTTCAGGGGGATCGCACTCGACCCGGCCCGGGCGTGGCTGCCCCGTTGAGATGGGGCGGAGGGGCGACGGGGCTGGACCGAAGGCGGCTCCTGCCTCTCGCGCGCGGAGGCGGTCTGAGCCGAGGCCGGCTGGTCGCCGTCCTGACGGCCCAGGGACCGAGTGCCGCTGGGGGCGGCGGGCGGCGGTTGATGACGGGCGGCGCGGGGCGCCGCCGGCAACGTCAGTGGGCTGGGCGACTGCCTCGCCGCCGGACGCCTCCCCGCGCCTCGCGGCTGCGCTGGTTGACAGCATCGATGGGACGCTGCCTGCGTTGAGGTCTGCCTCCGCTGGAGCCGGGGGTGATTGAGGGCGGTAGTGAGTCGTCTGTCGGAGTCACACCACTGATTCTGCCTCAGGCGGGGCAGGCAGGGGTGGTCGGCTTCGCGGCGGGTTGCTGCTGGGGGTGCTCGCCTTGGGGGCCTGGGTGGCCGGGAGCCGGCGTCGGGGTGGCCTGGGAGGACTCCGAGGACTCTGAGGACTCGTCAGTGTTCTCCGAGGCGGAGCCGTCCGCGGTGGCGCTCGAGTCCGACGAGGCGGGGGCCGAGGTGTCGGAGGGGATGGGCTTGTCGTCCTCGAGGGCCTTCCAGACCTTCTTGGCGCCCTCGGCGGGGACCACCTGGTTCGGGTTGTCTGCGGGCTGGTTCGGCATGGTGACGAAGTTGATCTTGTCGATGCCCACGCCCTGAATGGAGTAGGCCAGGCCCGACAGGTTGCCGATCTGACCGATGCGCTCGGACGTGGTGAGCGTCTCCAGGGTGGAGGTCAGGAAGCCGGACTGCGTCAGGAGGCTGGAGGACAGCGCCTTGGAGGCCATGGCCCGCATGAGGTTCTGCTGACGGGTGATACGGGAGAGATCCGAGCCGTCACTCACCCCGTGCCGGACACGGGCGTACTGCAGGGCGTTCTCGCCGTTCAGCTTCTGGCAGCCCTCATCGAGCTTGAAACCGGTGTACTCGGAGTCGTCAATGGCCTCATCGACCTGCACGTGGACGCCGCCGAGGGAGTCAACCACTTTGGACAGGCCTGAGAAGTCGACGACGACGAAGTCATCGATGCGCACGTGCGTCAGCTTCTCCACGGTCTTGAGGGTGCAGGTGGCCCCGGAGGCAACGGCCTTCTTGTCGTTACTGCTGCTGCCGGCTCCGTTGGCGAAGGCGGAGTTGAACGGTGCGTCCTCGCTGGCGTCGGTCTTCCCGCCGTCGAGGCTCGTGCACTCGGGGATGTCGACCAGGGTGTCGCGGGGGATGGACACGGCATCGACGCGCGTGCGATCGGCCGAGATGTGCATGACCAGCGCCGTGTCGGAGCGGGCCACGGAGACCTCGTCGTCGCCCTGTGAGCCGTCGACGTTGTTATTCCCCGCGCGCGAGTCGGTGCCCAGGATCAGGAGGTTGACGGCTCGGCCCTCGTAGCTGTCCGGCGGCTTGGTGCCGGGCCGGTCCTCCTCGGTCAGAAGGCTGTCGATGTTGAACCAGGCGATCCGCGACTGGATGTTGTGCCACGCGAAGCCCGCGGCGGAGACGACGAAGATCGTCACCGCGAGCAGGCTGAGTCCCACTCGTCGGGCCAGGCGGCGTCCGAGTTCCTTGGAGGAGTGTCGCGCATGCGGCTTACTGAACTGAGGCACGGAAGCGATCATAGGGAACGAGACTGCTAAACCATATGGGTCTGCCTACACCTGTTACATGAGATTTACCCAATGCTGGGTGAAGCCTCTCACAGGGGTAACGGGGCTAGGCTCTGTCCGTGACCAGTGTTGCCAAACCCACGCCGACCAGTGCCTCGGCCGCTCCCGTCAGTACTTCGGATCAGGTAGGGGAGCGCTCGGGGCTCGGGCCCTCCCTCCCGATGAGCAGAGCGTGCGAGTGGTGACGGTCGCCTTCAACCCGGGTGAGGAGCTGGAGCGCTTCCTGGCCTCCTTGGCCACGGCGACGGCGCGCAGGCTCGTTGTCGTCATCGCGGACAACGGCACCGAGCACGACGTCGTCACTGCTGCTGCTCAGCGGCACGGGGCGCGCGTCGTCGGGGACGGCACCAACCTCGGTTACGGGGCGGGCGCCAACCTGGCGGCCGCGGATCTGGAGGAGGACTGGATCGTGGTGGCCAATCCCGATCTCGTCTGGAGACCCGGGAGCCTCGACGTCCTCATTGATGTGGGCCTGGCCAACCCGGCGGCCGGCTGCCTGGGGCCCCTCCTGCTCAACCCCGACGGCACCGTCTACCCCTCCGGGCGCGCCCTGCCCTCCCTGGTCAAGGGCGCCGGGCACGCCGTCCTGGGCCGGATCTGGCCGGCCAACCCCTTCTCCGCCGCGTATCACACCGCCGATCAGGGCGGCTCGGGCGGGTCGCGGACGGTGGGCTGGCTCTCGGGGGCCTGCCTGCTGCTGCCCGCCGCCGCCTGGAGGCGCCTGGAGGGCTTCGACGACGACTACTTCATGTTCTTCGAGGACGTGGATTTGGGGGAGCGGGTCGGACGGGCCGGCTGGCTCAACGTGCAGGTGTCGGACTCCGTCGTCGTCCACGAGCAGGGGGCCAGCTGGAAGGCCCGCCCCGAGAAGATGATCCGGGCGCACCACGCCTCCGCCCGCCATTACCTCAGCGGTGTCTACGACGCTCCCTGGCAGGCGCCGGTGCGCTGGCTGCTGAACGGCGGGCTGCGCCTGCGCGAGGAGCTCGAGGTCCGCGCCTCCCGGCACTGAGGGGGAGCGCCCGGTGCTCTCCGGGTGTCTCCGGGTCAGTCGTCGGTCTCGGTGCTGAGCCGCGCGCCGGCAGGGGGCTCGGGGGCGTTGTCCAGGGCGATACGCCGAGCCAGGTGAGTGATCTGCCGCTCTCTGGCACTGTTGCGCCTGAAGGAGGAGAGGATCTGCGCCAGGAAGGCGATGACCAGGGCATAGAGCAGGAAGTCAGTGCCTCGCCCGACCCCCATCCGGTGCGCGATCGAGCTCATCACCCAGGGGAAGGTGATGTTGAAGACGGCGAAGGCCACGAAGGCCAGGGTGACCAGCCTGCGGGCGGCCATGTGGCGGGCCCCGCCGGGGGTGCGCAGCATCATCCAGCCGACGGCGATCACGGCCAGGATCAGGGCGGCCTGGATGTAGAACTGGTGGTTCGTGATCGGCGTGACCTGGGTGGCGAACTGATGAATCATGGGCTGTGCCTTCCGTGCGGGCTCAGGAGAAGAGCAGGTCGACCAGGATGTTGACCGAGTTCCACAGGGACTGGCCCTTGGCGCGGGAGTAGTCGGTGTAGACGATGTGCACCGGGAACTCGCGCCAGGGCATGCCGGTGGCGCCGATCTGGCGAATGATCTCGCTGGCGTGCGCCATGCGGTTCTGCCTGAGGTCGAGCTGCGCCAGGACGTCGCGGCGGAGCACCCGCAGGCCGTTGTGGGCGTCGGTCAGGCGCATGCCGGAGGTGTGCGAGCTGACGGCCGCCGCCGTGCGCAGGACGATCCGCTTGAGCCATCCCACCGGGGAGGGGCCCTCGAGGAAGCGCGAGCCGAGGACGACGGCGAGATTCTCAGCTCGCGCCGCGGCCACCATGGCGGCGGCGTCCGTGGTGGAGTGCTGGCCGTCGGCGTCGAAGGTGACGACATAGTCGGCATTGGTCTTCCAGGACGTAGGAGAAGCCCGTCTGCAGCGCTGCGCCCTGGCCGAGGTTGATCGGGTGACGCACGACCACGGCCCCCGCGGCGGCCGCCTCCCGGGCGGAGGCGTCCTTGGAGCCGTCGTCGACGACAACGACATAGGGGAAGACTGCGCGGGCCTGGGAGATGACCTCGCGCACGACGGTCGCCTCGTTGTACAGGGGAATGACGAGCCAGGTGTCGGTGACCGGGGCGCCGGGGTGGGCTCCCCGGTCTGCGATGCGGTGGAGGTAGTCACCACCGCATTCTTGCACGCGAACAGAGGCCGCCAGCCCTCTTGCGGGAGGCGGGGGCGGTCGGCCTGGTGGGGTAGGTCTCCTTCGGGGCGTGCCCGGGCGGCGTCTGGCGAGGGTCAGTCCCCAGGATGGGGCCGGTCGTGCAGTGACCGCCGCCTCCGGCGACCGGAGCGGCACGGCTTCCGGCAGCCACCAGGCTGCTCGGACTCGTTCGATCGTCAGGGCGGTGCGAGCCGTCCGCACAGGAGTCGCCGTGGCCACCAGCATCGCCCCGTCCGCCGATGTCTCTCCGGGTTCCAGCCGGGAGGGGAGTGACCGCGCGCATGGCGCCGGTGGCACCGGCAGTGCGTCCGGCCGTGCGGATGCGGCGGCCGCGTCCCCGAGGGGCGCTGGGGCGGCTGCGGGCCGGCGCAGTCTGCTCCTGCTCACTGACGCCTTCCCCTACGAGGTGGGGGAGGAGTTCCTCGAGCAGGAGATCGAGACCCTGTGCGCCGCATACGACGAGGTCGTCATCGTCCCGATGCGCCTGAGCCAGGGGGCCCGTCAGACCCGAGACCTGCCGGCCAATGCCCGTTGCGCCCTGCTGCCCGCCTCGCGGCTGGCCGACTGGCGCCTCCAGGCCCTCCTGCGCGCCCCGCAGATTCTGCTGGGCCGCGAGCGCATGGTGGAGACCCCGGCGTGGAAGAGCGTCGGCCGCTTCGGCATGGATGTGCGCTTCGCGGCAATCGCCCTGAGCGCGTACGGACGAATGCGTCGGCTCCTGCCGAGCCTGGGGCTGGAGGGGACGGGGCACCTGACCATCTACTCCTACTGGTTCTTCACCGGGGCGGCACTGGGCGGCATGCTGCGGCGTCGGGAGCTGAGAAGGCGCCGGGTGACGGTGGTCTCGCGAGCGCATGCCTACGACGTTGACGAGGCCGACGCCCCCCGCGGCTACATCCCCTCACGCGCCTTTGTCATGCGGGCCGTGGACCGGGTCTATCCGATCTCGGACTACGCGGCCTCCTTCCTGCACCGGCGCTTTCCCGAGGCCCGGAACATCGAGGTGCGTCGGCTGGGGGTGCCGCCCGCTCCGCGCCACGAGCGTCACCGGACTGAGCCCTTCCAGCTGGTCTCCTGCTCGCACATGGCCCCCTACAAGCGGGTCCACCTCATCGTGGAGGCCGTCGCCGAGCTGGAGCGACGCGGTCGGAGAGTCTCCTGGACCCACATCGGTGAGAACGACGCCGACCGGCTGGCCGCCATGCGGGCCCAGGGCCGAGCAGCTGATGGACTCGACCCAGGTGACCTTCACGGGGCACCTGACCAACCGCGAGGTGCGCGAGCTCTATGCTGCCACCGACTTCGCCTGCTTCCTCAACTGCTCCGACGGTGAGGGCGTCCCGGTGGCCGTCATGGAGGCCCAGGCGGCGGGCATGCCGGTCGTGGCCACCGCCGCCGGCGGGACCGGCGAGATCGTCCACGACGGCGAGAACGGCCGGCTCGTCCCGGTGGAGGTCACCGCCGCACAGGTGGCCGACGCCGTCGAGTCCGTGATGGACCTCAGCGACGCCCAGTACGCAGACATGAGTGCACAGGCCCACGCCACCTGGGCGAGGATGTCGGATGCGCAGCGTCAGTACCGCGAGTTCGTCGACGGCCTGGTGGCCCTGGAGGGCTGAGGTCATCCGCTGGGGACTTCTTCCTCAGCGTTTTCTCAGCGGCGTCGCTGAGAAGAGGCGGCGGCGATGTCGTCTCGCGGGGGTCAGTCCCCTAGGATGGGGCCGGTCGTGCAGCGCCGCCGCCTCCGGCGACCGGAGCAGCACGGCTTCCGGCAGCCACCAGGCTGCCCGGACTCATTCGATCGTCAGGGTGGTGCGAGCCGCCCGCACAGGAGTCGCCGTGGCCACCCGCATCGCCCCGTCCGCAGATGTCTCCGAGGAAGCCGTGCTCGGAGAGGGCACCAGCATCTGGCACCTCGCACAGGTCCGTGAGCACGCCGTCCTCGGACGGGACTGCATTGTGGGGCGCGGCGCCTACATCGGTGAGGGCGTCGTCATGGGAGACAACTGCAAGGTGCAGAACTACGCCCTCGTGTACGAGCCGGCCCGCCTGGCCGACGGGGTCTTCATCGGCCCGGCGGTCACGCTGACCAACGACCACTTCCCTCGGGCCGTCAACCCCGACGGCTCGCTCAAGTCGGCCGCCGACTGGGAGCCCGTGGGAGTCACCATCGAGCAGGGCGCGTCGATCGGCGCCCGCGCCGTGCGTGGCTCCGGTGCGTATCGGGGCCTGGGCCACGGTGGCCGCCGGCGCCGTGGTCACCAAGGACGTTCCCGCTCATGCCCTGGTAGCCGGGGTCCCCGCTCGCCGCATCGGCTGGGTCGGGCGCGCCGGTGAGCCCCTCATTCCTCCGACCCCGGCCCCGACGGCGCCCCGCGCTGGCGCTGCCCCGTCACCGGGACCCTGTACGAGCAGTTCGACGCCGAGCCCGCTGCCGGGTCCGGCTCGCAGTCCAGCTCCGAATCCACCACCATCCGAGAGGTCACCCACTGATGTCACGCGAGTTCATCCCAGCAGCCAAGCCGATCATCGGGCAGGAGGAGCGCGACGCCGTCGACGCCGTCCTCACCTCGGGCATGGTCGTCCAGGGACCCCAGGTCAAGGCCTTCGAGGAGGAGTTCTCCGCCCAGGTCGTCGACGGCGTCCACTGCGTGGCCGTCAACCCGGCACCTCGGCCCAGCACGTGGCCACCCTGGCCAGCGAGCTCCAGGAGCGCGCCGGCGGGGCCCCGGAGGTCATCGTCCCCTCCTTCACCTTCGCCGCCACCGGCAACTCGGTGGCCATCAGCGGTGCCGTGCCGGTCTTCGCCGACATCGACCCGGTGACCTTCACCCTCGACCCCGCCAGTGTCGAGGCCTCCATCACCGAGCGCACGGCGGCCATCGAGGTGGTCCACCCTCTACGGTCTGCCCGCCAACATGCCGGAGATCCTCGCCATCGCCGAGCGTCACGGCCTGGCCGTCTTCGAGGACTGCGCCCAGGCGCACGGCGCCGCCATCGAGGGCAAGCCCGTGGGCACCTTCGGGGCCTGGGGCCCTTCTCCTTCTACCCCACCAAGAACATGACCAGCCTCGAGGGCGGCATGATTACCACGGCCGACGCCGAGCTGGCCCGCCGCCGCCGCCTCATCCGCAACCAGGGCATGGAGCAGCAGTACGCCAACGAGCTGGTGGGCCTCAACAACCGCATGACGGACGTGGCCGCCGCCGTCGGCCGCGTCCAGCTGACCAGCTGGCCGGCTGGACCACTGCCCGCCAGGGCCAACGCCGCGCGCCTCAACGAGCTGCTGGCGGGCGTCGAGGGCGTCGTCACCCCTTCGTCCCCGAGGGCTACACGCACGTCTACCACCAGTACACGATCCGCCTCGAGGGGGCCACGGGCGCCGAGCGCGACGCCGTCCAGGCCGCCCTGCGCGAGGAGTGGCAGGTCGGCAGCGGCGTCTACCACCCGATCCCCAACCACCGCCTGGCCTCCCTGGCCCACTCACGCCGAGGGCCCTCGAGCTGCCCGGAACCGAGAAGGCCGCCCGCGAGTGCCTCTCCCTGCCGGTCCACCCTCCCCTGAGCGAGGCGGACCTGGAGCGCATCGGCCAGGCCGTGGCCGCCACCGCCAAGGCAGGTGCCTGACATGGGTGAGAACGTCGCTCTCGACGGGCAGGCCACCACCGCGCTGCCCGAGGTCCACCACCTCACCGACAAGGGCACGGCGGACAACCCTGCTGCGCGTGGGCCTCATCGGCCTGGGCTCCATGGGACGCCACCACGCCCGGGTCATCCGCGCCACCGAGGGCATGGAGCTCGTGGCCGTGGCCGACCCCGGCGGCGACCGCTTCGGCGTGGCCGGCGAGCTGCCGGTCCTGCCCGATGTCCACGCCCTCATTGACGCCGGGCTCGACGCCGCCATGGTGGCCGTCCCCACCGTCTACCACGAGGACGTCGCCCTGGCCCTGGCCGAGGCGGGCGTGCACACCATGGTGGAGAAGCCCATCGCCCACGACGCCGCCGCGGGCCGCCGCGTGGCCGCCGCCTTCGCCGAGCGGGGCCTGGTGGGCGCCGTCGGCTACGTGGAGCGCTGCAACCCGGCCCTGCGGGCCCTGCGCGAGCGCCTCGACGCCGGTGAGCTCGGCGAGGTCTACCAGGTCCTCACCCGCCGCCAGGGCCCCTTCCCGGCCCGCATCAGCGACGTCGGGGTCGTCAAGGACCTGGCCACCCATGACATCGACCTGACCGCCTGGGTCGCCGGTGCCCGATACACCTCCGTGGCCGCGCAGGTCACGCACCGCTCCGGCCGCCAGACCGAGGACATGATGGTGGCCACCGGCCTGCTGGAGGGCGGCATCGTCGTCAGCCACCAGGTCAACTGGCTCACCCCTTCAAGCGAGCGCGTCACGATCGTCACCGGCGAGAAGGGCGCCTCGTGGCGGACACCCTCACCGGGGACCTCACCTTCCACGCCAACGGCACCGTGGCCTCCACCTGGGACCAGGTCGCCGCCTTCCGGGGCGTCAGCGAGGGCGACGTCATCCGCTACGCGATCCCCAAGCGCGAGCCGCTGGCCCTGGAGCAGGAGAACTTCCGCGACGCCGTGCGCGGCGTGGCCCAGCGCCACGTCACCATGGCCGAGGGCGTGGCCACGCTCGACGTCGTCGAGGCGGTCCTGACCTCGGCGAGCGAGAACCGGACGGTCGCGCTCTGAACCGCTCAGTCGCACCGAGCGGCCCCGTGGCGGGAGCGCTCGCCCGGGTCCGCTCGGTCATGGAGTCCTCCCCGTTCCTGCGCCACGTCCTGACGCTGGTCAGCGGCACGGCCACCGCCCAGGCCATCGTCTTCGGCATGACGATGATCCTCACCCGCATCTTCTCCGACGCGGACCTCGGCCAGCTGACGCGCTACACCTCGGTCGTCTCGATCATCACGGCCGTGGCGGCCCTGCGCTACGACATGACGATCATGCTTCCCAAGAAGGACGCCTGGGCCCTGGTCTGCGCCCGCCTGGGAATGGTGTGCATCGTGGTGGTCTCGATCATTTCCAGCGTCGTGGCCCTCCTCCTCAAGCCGCTGGTCACCCGGTACTGGGGGGCTGATATCGCCGCCTGGATGCCGCTGCTGGGCGTGACCACGCTGCTGCTGTCGACGGTCCAGCTCCTCCAGTACTGGTACAACCGTCAGTCGGACTACCGGACGATCTCAATCAACCGGGTCGAGCAGCAGGTCGGACAGTCCCTCGGCCAGCTCGTCCTGGGGATGGCGGGGATGGTCAGTGTCGGAGGTCTGCTGATCGGTCAGACGATCGGGCAGGCCTGGGCCTTCGTCAACCTGGGGCGCAAGGCCAAGCCCTTGCACCGGCCGCTGCCGCCGGAGGCGCCCACCCTGTGGCAGGTCGCCCGCCGCTACCGGCGCATGCCCCTGCTCAACGGACTCAACGCCTTCGTCGACGCCGTGCGGCTCAACGGCATCAACCCTGCTCGTGGGCTCCTACTCGGTGGCCAGCCTGGGGCAGTTCAACCTGGCCTGGCGCTGCCTGGAGGTTCCGCTGGCTCTCATCAACGCCGCCGTGGGGCAGGTCTTCTTCCACAAGCTCGCCACTCTGCGTCCCGGACAGATGCGCCCCCTGGTCCGCCAGGTCACCAAGCGGGTCCTCATCATCGGGACCGCGCCGTTCGTCCTGCTCTACATCCCTGTCGCCCTGGCTCTTCCCCTGCTCTTCGGCAGCGGCTGGACCGAGGCCGGCAGCTTCGCCAGGGCCCTGACCCCTGGCTGTTCATCCTCCTGGTCACCTCCCGCTGTCGACTCTTTCGTCGTCACCGAGAACCAGGACTGGCTACTCCTGTTCTCGGTGGTCTACGCCGCCGTCCCCCTGGCCTGGCTCTGGTTCAGCCCGTACTCGCTGCTGACGACCACCTACGTCCTGGGCGCCCTCATGTGCCCTCATCCTGGTGGTGCAGATCCTCATGGCCGACGCCGCCGCCCGCCGCTTCGACGCCAGGCCCCCGCCAGTGAGGCCGACGAGGGCCACTACGAAGCCGCTGACGACCCGGGGCCGCAGCCGGCACGCCCGAGGATCAGCAGGATCTCGAGTACTGGGCGATGGCGGCCTCGTAGGCGCGGCCGTAGAGCGCGCCACCTGGCTGGGGGAGAAGGCCCGCGGCAGCGTGTTCTGGATGTCGCGCGCCGTGAGGTCCCGTGCACCGTCCCATGACCTCGACGACGGCCCTGGCCCACGCGGCGGGGTCGTCCTGAGAGACGATCTCGCTCACTGAGGATCCAGGAAGCTGGTGTGCGCCCCCGGTCACTGGTGACCACCGGGCGGCCGGCGGCAACGGCCTCGGCTGCACCCAGGAAGAAGGTCTCGGCGAGTGTGGGCACGAGGAAGAGGTCGCTGTCGGCCAGGACCTGCTGCACCTGATCGCCCGGCAGCTGACCGGTCAGCTCCAGGTCGACGCCCAGGTCGGTCGCGAGATCAGTGCAGCGATCGGCCAGGGGACCGCCACCCACCCAGGTCAGCCGGGCTGGAACCCCCTGCTGCGCCAGCGCCGCAACCGCTTCTACGGCCAGGGTCCGGGCGCTTGCGCTCGATGAGCCCCCGATGCCGACGATCCGCAGCGTGTCACGACCCAGCTCGACGCTGCGGCGCGGTGCCGGCTCCTCAGGCATGGTGACCTCGTTGGGGACCGTCAGAATCTCGCCCTCGGGGCGGTAGGCCCGCAGGTCGGTGGCGAGCTGGTCGGAGACGGTGGTGACGACGTCGGGCCGGCGCTCCAGGCGCAGAACCACCTGAGCCCCCTGCCCGTGCCAGGGGAGCCGAGCTCGGCGCCGCGCTGGGCGATCCCCGACCAGTGCTCCGTGTGAGCCACGGCTGACGGGGCCGGCCCAGGGCGTAGGGCAGGAGGGTGGAGACCGCGTGGGTGTGGACGACGTCGCTGCCCTCAGTGAGGGCTGTCAGCTCCCGCCTGGCCGCAAGCACCTCGTGGGGCCGCGACAGCGACATGGGCAGGCGCACCACGGGCAGCTCCCATCACCCGGTCGTGGCGCACCCGTCGTCGACGGAGGCCGAGGCGAGGTGGACGACACGAATGTCGTGACCGGCCGCCGCCATGGAGGCGGCGTGGCGTGCCACGAAGACCCCCAGACCCGGTGAGCGGTGCGTGGGGAACCAGGTGGTGACGATGGTGACGCGCATGCTGCTGCCCAGGGATCCGGTCGGGGCGATCAGCCGGGCAGGTGCTCGGTGAGGGCCTGGACCACTCGAGCGGCGGCGTTGCCGTCCCCGTAGGGGTGGGCGTCGGCGTCGGCGGGCTCGGTCGGCCTGGCACGGGAGGCGGCATCGACCAGGGCCTGACCGGGCTCGACCAGGACGTTCCAGCCCAGGTCGACGGTCTCGACCCACTCGGTCTGGGGGCGCACCGTGGTGCACGGCGCCCGCAGGAGGAAGGCCTCCTTCTGCAGGCCGCCGGAGTCGGTGACCACGCCGCGGGCGTGCAGGGTCGAGGCGACGAGCTCGGGGTAGGCCAGTGGCGGGTGCATCCGCAGGTTGCCCGAGTCGCCCAGAGTGATGCCGTGCTCGGCGCACTTGGCCACCAGGCGCGGGTGGGCCAGGAGCACCACCGGGTGATCGACCGCCGCCAGCGACTCCAGGATGGAGCGCAGGCGTTCGGGGTCGTCGGTGTTCTCCGCCCGGTGGATGGTGGCCAGCGAGTAGCCGCCCTCGGGCAGGTCCAGCTCGGTCATGACGGGGGAGGGGGTGTCGATGACGGAGTCGCGCACCGAGAACAGGATGTCGGTCATCACGTCGCCCACGACGACGGTGCGCTCGGCCAGGCCCTCGTCCGCCAGGTGGGCGGCCCCCACCTCGGTCGGTGCCAGCAGCAGGTCGGCGGCGTGGTCGGTCAGGATCCGGTTGATCTCCTCGGGCATGGCCCGGTTGAAGGAGCGCAGGCCCGCCTCCAGGTGGGCGATGGGCACGTGGAGCTTGACGGCGGACAGCGCCCCGGCCAGCGTGGAGTTCGTGTCCCCGTAGACCAGGACCCAGTCGGGGCGATGAGTCTCGATGGTCTCGTCCATGGCCGCGAGCATCGTGCCGGTCTGCACCCCGTGCGACCCCGAGCCGACCCCGAGGTGGACGTCCGGGGCCGAGATCCCCAGGTCGCTGAAGAAGACGTCGGAGAGCATCGGGTCGTAGTGCTGCCCGGTGTGAACAATCACATGGTCGATGCCGGCCTCTCGGAAGGCGGCGTCGATCGGGGCTAGCTTGACGAACTGGGGCCGGGCGCCCACCACTGACATGACACGCATGGTTGAGACTCTACCGTGACTGCCCGGGCCCCGGTGCCACCGCGCACTAGGGAGTCAAGGACGCGGAGGCCTTTTCGAACGGTCGTGAACATCGTTGGGGCGGCGCTGAAAGGGCGGCGCTTCCTCGGAGGTCGCCCCCGGCCACTGACCGCCGCCGCGAGGTGCCGGACCGCCGACGTCGTGTCATAACTGTGATCGGCCGATGGTACTATCATTCGCGCTCGAGTCTGTCTGCCTGGTGCGGCCGCGCCTGGTTCCTGAGATACCCCTAAAGGAGGCGAGGCACCGTATGGCTGCGATCGTCTACCACGCCCCTTTCCCCTGGATCGGGAGGCGTCGTCGGCGTCCGGTATCCGGCCTGTGCGCATGCTCGACGCCTTCCGGGAGCTCGGTTACACCGTGCTGGACGTGACCGGCTCGGCCCGGGAGCGGTCCCACCGCCTGCGTGCCCTGAAGGACCGCCTCCAGGGAGGGGAGCGCATCGAGTTCCTCTACTCCGAGTGCGCGACCATCCCCACCATGCTGACCGAGCCGCGCCACCTCCCGCCCCACCCCTTCGTCGACCCGGCGCTCATGGGGCTGATGCACCGGCACGGCGTACCCACCTCCCTGTTCTACCGGGACATCTACTGGGCCTTCCCCGACTACCGCGAGCGGGTCGGGGCCGCGCTGGCCACAGCCATGGGCTGCGTCTACCGCTACGACCTGGCCTGGTACTCGCGCTACATCGACCGCCTCTACCTGCCCTCAATGCGTATGGGCGCCCACGTCCCGGGGTTCCCCGAGGAGCGCATGGCGCCGCTGCCCCCGGGCTGCGAGATCGTTGACGAGGCGCCCTCCTCCCGCCCTGACGGCGAGCTTCACCTGCTCTATATCGGTGGGCTGGGCGGCCACTACCGGCTCCAGGAGTGCCTGCGCGCCGTCGTCGACGTGCCCGGCACCAGCCTGACCATCTGCACCCGCCCCGACCAGTGGGAGACGGCCGGCGACCAGTACGCCGACCTGGTGGAGGCCGCCGGCGGCCGGATCGAGGTCGTGCACCGTTCCGGGGAGGAGCTCGCCGCCCTCTACGAGCGCGCCGACCTGTGCGTCCTGTTCGTCGAGCCGGACCCGTATCGGGAGTTCGCCTCCCGGTCGTCTCACGAGTACCTCGGACGCGGCAAACCGGTCATCGCCTCCCAAAGGGACCCTGGCCGCCGAGGTCGTGGGCGCCGCCGGTGCCGGCTGGACCCTTCCCTATGACGCCGCAGCGCTCTGCGGGCTGCTGCGCAGGCTTCTCCAGCACCCCCAGGAGGTCGCCGAGGCCGCCGGCCGGGCCCGGCAGGCCCGCCAGGAGCACACCTGGCTCAGTCGGGCGCGCACGGTCGCCCAAGACATGCAGGAGGTTCGGGCCGGAGCACTGGCTCAGGCCCGCACGCTGCGAGCAGGAGGGGACCGATGAGCGCACGGGGTTTCGTCAAGGCGTCGCTGGGCGCCGTGGTCCTCGGCGGCGCCGCGGCCGCGCTGGCGACGGCGGTGACGTCGCGTCGGTGCGCCCGTTCCGGTCGAGCCGACGGCGTCCTGCTGGCCACCCGCATCCACCTGCCCGAGGCCGCAGCCGCCTCCTTCCGGCTCGACAGCGTGGAGAAGGCGCTTGTGGCCGATGGGATGGCGGTGCGGGTCCTCACCAGCCGGGCCCCCGGCCGACGCGCCGCAGGGGTGAGCCCGATCCTGAGGGGGTCGAGGTCTCGCGCTGGCCGGTCCTGCGGGACTCTCGGGCTACCTGCGCGGCTATGTGCCCTACCTGTCCTTCGATCTGCCCCTGGCTCTCAGGCTGCTGATGGCCCCTCGGCCGGAGGCGATCCTCGTGGAGCCGCCCCCGACGACCGGTGCGGTCGTGCGGGTAGTGGCGGCCCTGCGCGCGATTCCCTACGTGTGGTACGCCGCGGACGTCTGGTCGGCGGCAGCGGCCTCCACCGGTGCGGCCGACATCGTCGTGCGGGCCGTCGAGAAGCTCGAGGCATTCGCCGTCGGCGGGGCGACTCGGGTCATCGCCGTCAATGACGGAGTCGCCCAGTCCGTCGCCGAGCTCGTGAACGCGGCACCGGACGACGAGTCCTGGGCGCAGCGGATACGGATCGTGCCCAACGGGATCGACACCACTGTCTTCGATGCCCACGGGCCGACCCCCTCCGAGCAGGACCGCGCGCGGATCGGGCTGAATGGGCCGTACTTCGTCTACGCCGGAACGGCCTCGGAGTGGCAGGGCGCCGACGTCTTCGTCCACGCCCTGGCCCAAGTGCGGCGCACCCACCCGAAGGCCCAGCTGCTCTTCCTGGGCCGGGGAACGGCCTGGCAGGAGATCACCCAAGCCGCCTCCCAGCTGCCCGCGGGCCCCGACGGCGCCCCGGCCGTCATCATGCACCCGGCCGTGCCCGCGGCCGAGGCCGCCGTGTGGCAGCGGGGCGCCGCAGCGGCCCTGGTGTCCATCAAGCCCGGGCAGGGCTACGACTTCGCCTACCCCACCAAGGTCCTCTCCGCCCTGGGGTGCGGCACACCGGTGCTCTTCGCCGGTCGCGGACCGGTGTCCGCGGACGTGCGCGACTTCGACCTGGGGTGGGCGGCCGAGCACGACGCGGCGGCGGTTGCCGAGGCCATGTGCACAGCGCTGGACACCTACGACGCCGAGATCGCCTCGGGTGCGCGGCCCACCACGGCGCAGCGCTTCCACGACTGGGTCGAGGACCATCGCTCGCTGCGTGCCACGGGGCAGTCCGCCGCCCGCGTCGTGCAGGAGGCCGCCGGCAGGGTCGGTGAAACCAGCGAGGAGAGTGCGGGGGGCCATGAGGTACGTCGAGTGAGTGAGGCGCAACGTTGGTGACCAACAGCCTGGTCGACTGGTTCAACACCCTGCCAACCGCGATCCTGCTTCTGTCTGCGCTTCGGGGTTGGGTGGCTCGTGCTGCGCCGCCGGGATGAGAGGATCCGTCCCGTCGCGCTGGCCCCGACCATCAGCGCCCCTCATCCTGACGGCCGACGGGCTCTTCCAGGCCGCCGTCGGCAAGCCCTGGGGCTGGATCCCCGTCATGGTGACGACAGCACTCCTGGCTCTTGCCGCCACCACGGCGAAGCGCCTCATCGACCGTTGGGACCCGGGGATCCTCCTCATGCCCGAGGATCAGCGGGAGGGCATGACCATGCGTACCGACGGCGGACGCGCCGAGCGCAGGCTCTTCCTGACGGTCCTGGTGTTCTGGGCCGTCACCGCACTGCCCGTCATTCTCACGATCCCGCCCAACGCGGTCTCCCAGAGCGGTGACGCCCTCTACCACTACATGCAGGTCGCCATCATCGAGCGCGAGGACTACGCCTCGATGTTCAACCCGAACGCCGGCATGTTCGGGCTCACGAGCCACGCGGGCTTCTACCCGATCGTGTGGCACCAGGTCGCCAGCCTGGGAGCGTGGAGCTGGCGTGAGACGCTCATCGCCAACAACGTCCTGCTGCTGGCCGTGGCGCTGGTGTGGTACCTCGGCCTGGTCTACCTGGCTCGTACCGCGCTGCCCAAGGTCCGCCACGCCCCCTACCCTGGCACTGGCCGCCTCACTCCTGGCTCCGGTCTTCCCCTGGCGGCTCACCTACGGTGCGGCGCTGTGGCCCTACTGCATGGCGGTGGCCACCTGCCCGGCCGTCATCGCCATGTCGATCGAGTGCTGGCGCCGTGCCCGCATCAGCCCGGTGGTGGCCGCCCGGGAGCAGAACACGTCGGTCTGGGGAGCACGGGCGCGTGCCGCCATGGCGCTGAGCGCCATCATCCCCTTCTTCGTCGGGTCCTGCCTCATCCACACCTCAGCGGCGGCGATGCTCCTGTGGCCGCTGTTCGGCATCCTCCTGTGCCAGGCGGTGCACTCGGGGATCAGGAGCTGGCGCTGCGAGCGGCGCGCTCAGGCCACGGCCTGGTGGATCGGCGCCGTCCTGGCAGTGGTTGCGCTCGTCGCCTTCGTCATGCTGCCCGGTCCCCAGCAGCACCACTTCGGCAGGTACACCGAGCTGGACTGGAGCAACCTGACCACCAAGCCTCCTCATCCCCATCACCCTGGACTACTTCGGCGGCTGGGCCATCGAGTGGATCGAGATGCCGCTGGCGGCCCTGAGCCTCCTGGGCGCGGCGATCTGCCTGTGGCGGCGGCGCAACTGGGAACTCGTCGTGGGCTGGATCCTCAGCATGTCCCTCATCCTGGCCGCCATCGCCCCCATCCCGGTGCTCTCATCGATCACCGGCCTGTTCTACCGGGTCCCCCACCGCATCAAGGCGATGACCGCCGTCCTGGCGGTGCTCCTCGTCGTCGTCGCCCCGGACGCGCTGCGCACGTGGCTCAGCCCGCTGGGAGCGCGGGCCGGCTCCGCGCTGCGCGCAGCCCTGGGACGTATTGGCCTGGCCTCGGTGAGCACTGCGGTGCTCAGGGTGGGGGCCGCCGTCGCCGTCCTGGCCGTGTGCCTGCCCATCATGCTGATCGGGAGCCGGGCCGTGGCCACCGATGTGCGCGAGGGATATCTTCCGTGCACGGCGACACCCGCTTCATCGCGGATACGGCCGAGCTCGACATGATCCGCCGCCTGCCCGACGAGCTGCCGGACAACGCCGTCGTCATCGGTGACCCGGTGGCCGGGACCGGCTACATCCCCATCCTCACCGGTATGCGCAGCGTGTGGGTCTTCCCCGGCCAGGCCGCCGACGACCAGGACGGGATCTACCTGCGCGAGAACTTCAACCGGATTCACACCGACCCCACGTGTGCGAGCTCCTCCAGCGGCACGGGATCCAGTACTTCTACGCCGACAAGGACATCGTCTTCAACGGCAACCGGCTCAGCAAGTTCCGACCCGGCCTCTACGGGGTCGACACCTCCAGCG